>Ga0116164_10000011_pt1 | contig 190740 bp, 135 predicted proteins | sample AD_UKC109_MetaG_FD_89888 | JGI IMG/M metagenome (GOLD analysis project Ga0116164, IMG submission 89888) | Active sludge microbial communities of municipal wastewater-treating anaerobic digesters from Hong Kong - AD_UKC109_MetaG | ecosystem: Engineered > Bioreactor > Anaerobic > Digestate... | reverse complement strand
CTGGATTTGTTTTCTCTGGCTAGAAAATCCTTGAACCCGAAAAATCGATGAAAGTCCTGGAAGTCCTTCAGTTCGACTCTCAAATGCGCATTTATCGACAGTCTCGTAAGCCCCAGGAGAGAAGAGCCCATTTTCAACAAGCCCTTTAGGGCGGCAGAAATTATTCTCCCGACGCGCGCGAGACAACATTCAGCACGGCCATGCCATGCGGGCAAGACCGTGACGACCGGCACGAGGCGTTGAAGAATAAACGTCAGCGCGTGACCAAGAATCATTTTCCCATGGAAGCGTCTTGTGGGCGGAGCCAGATCCTGAAACAAGTTCAGGATGACATTGCCGCCCCGTCATGCACGGCCGGTCGGATAAATGGGGACTCGTCACTTTTGCGCGTGGTCGCCTGTGATGATGCCCGATTGGGCGATATAGGGCGGATTCTTGAGCAACTTGCCGTATTTGCGTCGCAGCTGCGCGCCGTGTTTCATTTCCTCTTCCAGGACCGGGAAGAGAATCTTCGTGCGGGTATAGGTCGTACGGTCGAGATAACCATTGAACACGTCCTTCGATTTCCGGTCCTTCAGCGCCAAGCGGTAAACCGCCGCCCGGCTCAGGTGTTCACGAATTACCTCCCGATACGGTTTCAGTTTATCAAACCATCGCTCTTCCGCCTTGGCCAGTTCCTCTTCCAATTGCCGGCGTTTGTTTTCGTAGTCCTCGTCCCCCTCCCGCTTTTTCATGTTGCCCAAATTCGAATTGGCCACTATGTAATCGATCATTTCTTGATGCGGAATCACCAACGCGATGTATTCCGCCAGATAGAACGAATAAATCCCATTGAGCATCAAGCGCGTTTCAAGCGGCATTTGGGCGAAACCCTCGGCCGCCAGATCGCTGTATAAGAAGCCGATGGATTGAATCATGTGCCGATCGGACATGACGTTATACAAAATATCCATAAAGGCCTGGCGGTTTTGCGCCACCTGCTTGACCAAACCGTAGCGGGCCACGTCCCAGCAAAACCAATCGGCCTGCTCCCGGCAATCGTTGATGAAAAACGCTTCCTTGTCCGTATCCCAGTACGGCAGAACTTCGATCACCAACTCGGCCCGCACCTTATCGTACCCTCCCGACTTGCAAACCAACTCCCACCGCGCCTCGATCGGGCACGTCGACGACAGCTCCCGCGCCATCACCATCTGGATATCGTACCCCAGCGTTTCGTCGTGCAAGAATTGGAGGATCGTTTCATCCGGCAGATTCGGCTCGGCGTTCACCAGCGCCTTAACCGTTTTCTCGTCGAGGGAAAGTTCTTTCAAATACGATAACGCCTGCCGGCGCTGGTCGAGACTCAACGGACGTTTACTCAGCAGATCGATCATTTTCACGCGCAGGTATTCGGGCTCACTGTCCGTACCGGCCAGGCGCAAAAGTTGCTCGTTGTCCTCGGCGCTCGCGTGCGCGGCAATCCACGTCGTGCAGACGTCGCCGTCCTCCTCCGCGCGGTTGATGCACTGGCGCCACAACCAATCGGAAATATTCACGCAGGATTGACGATCGAACAGAGCGAAAATCAGTTGTTCTTTATTTTCCAGATAATAATCGTATTCGTCCAGATCGTCGAGAACGTACTGATCTTCCGGCGACCATACGTTTTGCAAACCCGCCACCAGGCTCGGGCACAATTGCCGATCCGACAGCGGTTCGTCGAGCAACACCGAGCCGGTCGCGCCTTCCGGACCGGCCAGCGCCATGAAAGCCAACAAGCGCTCCATTCTGTTCGTTGACGACAGCGCCTCGACCAGCGACGGCAACGCCACGCGCTTGGCGGCGTCATCGTCGGAAGCGGCGAGCCGCTGTAGTTCCTCCATGGTCAGCGGCGGGGGCGGCACTTCGGGTCTGGTCGCCGACACGCAAGCGAAAAGCAAGAAACCGATCAGCAGAATCGCGAGGCCGTTACGCACCATGAATCATCCCCTCCCGGCGACGTTTGTCATTAGTACCATTCTTCCGGCTGTTCGATTAAATAGGGCGGATCCTTGAGCAACTTGCCGTATTTGCGTCGCAGTTGCGCCGGGTGTTTCAGTTCCTCATCCAGCATCGGACGCAGAAAGCTTGCCAGCTCGAAAGATCTGCTTTCCAGCGCCTTGTTGAAAAGTCCCTGCAGCTTCGGATCGGTCAGCGCCGAGCGGTAGGCCGCGGCCTGGCGGATGTACTCACGAAGTTCGTCCATGTGCGGCTGCAATACCCTTTCCAATTTAGTAATCAGCCGTTTTTGTCGCTCCTCCAGTTCCCGGCGGTCCGCGTTAGTATCATCGTCGTTGTTCCTTTGGTTTATCCGTTCCAATTTATTTTCATTATCTCGTAATTGGGAAACGAGCCCCTCGGATTTTTGATACGCAATAAAGTCGACCTGTTGCAGGCGTTGGATCGCATTGAGCAACATACGCGTTTCCCTGGGCAGGTTCTCGAAGACGGCAAGCGTTATTTCATTATACTTAATTATATAAAATCCCAAGGTTTGTTCGTCGAAAAGAACGGTCAACATTATCTCGACAAACTTCTGACGATTTTGCGTCGTATTTTCAGCCAAGGCATGTTTCGCCGCCGACCAACAAATCGGATCCAACCTGGATTCGGTGCACTCCTGCAGAAATACCGCCTCCATCTCCGCATCCCAATGCGCCAGAATGTCTTCCACCAGTTGCGCCCGCACCCTTGGCTCCCGTTGCAGTTGACGGAACAAGTCCCATTTCACCTCGATCGGGCACTCCGGCGACAACGCCTTCGCCAAGACCGCTTTGTTCGACTCGATCGTCGTATTGTCATTGATTAAGCGAACAAGCTCCTCGTCGGAAATTCGCGGCTCGGCGCTCACCAGCGCCAGTAGATCTTCCTTGGAAATGTAGATCTGCTTCACCGCCTTCACCGCGCGCAGACGCTGCTCGACGGTCAACGGACGCTTGCTCAACACTTCCACAAAACCGCTTCTTACGTCATTTTTCTCGAAACTCGATTCGGCCAGGCGCAACAGTTGTTCATTGTCTTCGTCGCTCACATGTTCAGCGACCCATTTTCCGCAGACGTCCTCGGTGTAATCGGCATACCCGGCGCAGACCCGCCACTGCCAGGCGGTGACGTCCATGCAGGATTGACGATCAAGCAGCTCGAATATCAGCTGCCGGTTTTTTTGCTCGGGCGAGTTGTCCGGTTCGTCATCCCAGGGCTTCGTTTCCTTCGGCCTGTTATACTCGCGGACCAATAATTCCTGCAGGCCCATCACCAGGCGCGGACACAACTGCGGATGCGCCACGGCTTCGCCCAGCAGCGTCGAACCGCTTGTTTCTTCCCCGGTAAGCGCCTCAAAGGCCAACTCGCGTTCCTTCCTATTGGGCGACAGCAGCGCATTGACCAACTGTTCGAGCGCCTCGCGTTTGGCGGCTTCGTCGTTCGATTGGGCCAGACGCGTCAGTTCGTCGGGAGTCAACGGCGGCCGCGGCGCGTCGGGCCTGGTCGCCGACACGCAGGCGAACAGCAACAAAACGACCGACAACAACATCAATGTGCGATAGCGAATCATGAATCTCCCCTTGCCGATATCGATCACCACCATTCGCTTCCTCCCCATCCGATATACGATGGATTTTTGATTTCCTGCGCGTACGTGCGCTTCAATTCCGCCAGATTTTTCTTCGCCTCTTCGAACATCGGCCGAACGATCACCTTGTTTGCCCGACGTTTATCGGCCAGGAATTGCTCGAAAGCGCGTTGCAGTTCGGGATCGGTCAGCGAGTAGCCGTACGCCACCGCTTGTTGGACGTACTGGCGGATTTCGTCGCGCTTCTCTTCCAGTATTTCGTTCGCCTTGACCAATAATTGCTCTCGCTCCTCCTCGGCTTTTGGTAGTTCGGAGGCCAAGTAGTCGTTCTTTCGTATCCAAGCCAGATGTTCCTCCGCCGACTCCAATCGGTGGATCGTATAATCTTTATCCAGGATATTCACCAAATGTTCCGCCTGATGCATTTGATACTCGGCGTTGATCAACAGCCGCCGTTCCCGGGGCAATTTGGCGAAAGCCCGCGCCGACATCTCGCTATATAGATAACTGCCCGGTCCATGAAAATCCCGATACAGATTGACCACCAGGATGCGCTGGAAGGCCGGCACATCGATCGCCAGATCGTGCGCCAGCGCGAGGTTGGCCGCGTTCCAACAAAAGTCGTTGAACGTGCTTTCCGGGCATTGTTCGATGATGAACTTCTCCCGTTCCGCGTTCCAGCCGGAATAAACCTCTTTCAATAACTCAGCCTGCAGGGCGGGATCCTGGTGCGGCAGAAGAATCAACCGCCACTTGGTTTCGTTCGTGCATTCCGCCGACAGCGCCGGCAGCATCGCCGCTTTGTTCCGCCCGCAATAATATTCGCCGCTCAATAATTCGATGATTTCCTCGTCGGTAAAGCGCGGCTCCTCGGTCAGCAGACGATAGATGATCTCTCCTTCGAAACGCAGATCATGCCCCCCCTGCAACGTGCGTCGGCGTTGTTCGGGCGTCAGCGGACGTTCGACCAAAACGGTGGCGTAATAGAACCGCCGCTCTTCCGACTCCAGGTCGGAGTTGAGCAGCCGCAACAACCTCTCGGTATCCTCTTCACTCGCATGCGCGGCCGCCCATTGCTTGCAGACGGTCCAGTCGCCATATGTGTACTCGGCGCACATTTGCCACATCCACTCGTAGGTATCCAGGCACGACTGACCGTTGATCAGATCGATGATCAGCGACTTCTTGCCGTTCATGTATTTCAGACGCCGGGCCTCATCCTCCTCCAAATGGAAAGCAAATCGCATATCCTTGCATTCACGCTTCCACAATTCCTGCAGGCCCGTCACCAGGCGTTGACACAATTCCGGGTCCGCCAGGGCCATGGTGAACAGCGGCGAAACGGTCGTATCGCTCGCTCCCTGCATCGCCTGAAACGCGAGAAAGCGTTCCTCTTTGTCATTGGACAGCAGCAACGCATTGACCAGTTGCGGCAGCAGGTCGCGCTTGGCCTCCAGGTCGTCGGAAGCGGCCAGCCGCTCCAGATCGGCCCGGGTCAACGGCCCCTGCGGCACGTCGGGTTTTCTCGCCGACACGCAGGCGAACGTCATCGTGACAACCAATAGAAAAACGATCGTGATCGTGCGGCGCATGAGTCCTCCCTATTTCTCGTGACAAGATCATCCGAATGCTTATTCCTTGTGCTTATAACATTAAAGGACCGGCGGCGACAAACGCGAATCAGTAGTAGTACCAGATCGTCCGGTAGTCGCGGATGTCCTCGCCGCGCGCGGCCAGTTGGTTGAGATAATCGTAGATCGACACGTCGACGTAATTGTACGGCGGCGCGGCCTTGAGGTTCTTTTCCCACGGATGAAACTCGTACACGCGGCAGCCGTCGGGCCGCACCATCACCAGGCGGTGATCCTGCAGCGCGCGCAGATGATTCTTGCCGAGCTTGGGCACGTTGAACACCGGCTCGTCGGTGCGGTCCAGGCCGGGCAGCAACCGCGCCTCCTCCTTGCGCTCCTGCAGAATCCGCGCGATGGGCGCCATGTACCGCCGCGTCTCCGCCTTGCCCTTGGCGTTGAAGGTGTAATACGGATCCACCCCGATCGCCCGCAGGTCCAGCCGCAGCTTGGCCGTCTCGAAGCGCCGCGAATTTTCCATGGTGAACACCTGCTGGTTGTACACGCCGATGCCGCGCAGCCGCAGCCGCTGCACCGCCGCCATCGCCTCGGGCGTGATTTCGTACGGATGCTCGAAGTGCGTGACCACGGCGATCTCCCGCCGGCCCGGCACGCGGTGTTTGTCGAGCAAATCGACCAGCGTCTTCGTCCAGCGCATCGGCAGCACCACCGGCGTGCGCGTGCCCAGCCGGATGCGGTAGACGTGGTTGATCGACGCCACCGCGGCCAGCGTGCGCTCGACGTGCTCGTCGTCCATCACCGCCGGATCGCCGCCGGTGATCAGCACGTCGCCCAAACCCGGATGATCGCGGATCCACGCCACGGCCTGGTCGATTTTCTCCTCCGGCGCCAACGCGTCGGCCGCCAGGCATTCGTCGATCTCCCAGTTGCGTTGGCAGTAAACGCAAATCTGCGAACAGGTGTTGTACGGTTTGAAGATGCACACGATCGGATAGCGGCGGGTGACCAGGTCGATCGGCGAGGTGTCGTGCTCGCCCATGAAATCGAAGTACACGTCGCGATCGGCGCGATGGCGGCTCATCGAGTCGACGTACTCCGGCGGCGGCAACACCTGCGCGCGCACCGCGTGGTCGTAGCCGATCGCCGGGTTGCGGTCCATCAGGCTCAGGTAGTAGGGCGTCACGCCCATCGGCAGCCGGCTCTTGAACGATTTGCGTAGCGCCGCCTGTTGCTCATTGTCCACCTCGATCAGATGGATGATCGTCTCCGGATCCTTGATCACGTGTTGCAGGTGCCAACGGTAATCGTCCCAGTCCTCCTCGCTCGCCCCGAAGTAACGCAAAATGCGCGCGCGGTTCTGCTTGCGCCAGGCGACGACCTCGTCCTCCAAGCCCGACGGATAGCGCCGGAAATACTTGCGCACGTAACCGGCGATTTCGTCGAGTTCGTCGCTGCGCTCCAGCGCCGCCTCGCGCCCCTCCCGCATGAGGTACGCGGGAATCCCCTTGCGCACGCTTTCGTCTTCCTTGTAGATGTTCGAGCGTCCGGCCACGCCGCGAAACAGGTGGATAAACTCGAGGATGAAGCCGACCGACACCTCCCAACGAAGTTCCCCGCGCCGCTCCTGGGCCAGCAACCACAGGCATTCCAGCGCGCTGACCTCGGTGCGCATTTCGTTGACCGGCCCGATGATCGAGCAGAACACGCGCACCGCGTCGCGCACCACCGCCTTCTCCAAAATGTGCATGTCGTTGTCGCGCGCGAAAATCTCCCGTTCGGCGCGGTGCAGGTAGTCGTACACCTGCTCGCGCACCTCCTCCAGCGAAACGCCGGCGCGCAGAATGTCGGTCAGTTCCGGATTGGCGTCCCACAACCGCTGCAGGTAGCGGTCGTAATCCAGCTCCAGTTTCGGTTTTTCCAACTCCAGCACGTCGGCGATAACGTCGTCGGTGACGATCTTCGTCGAGATGGCGCGCAGGTGCGCCCGGCCGGTTTTCTCCGGTTTGGATGAAGACATGACGGGCTCCTTTCCGGCGAGAATTGAACCGGGGCGGGAGAGCTATGCGCGCGACCGTTCAGCCGGCGCTCCGCATTCGATTGACTGGTTGTCCGAGTGAATTTACCTAATTTTCAACATGTCGCTCGTTCTTGTTTGCAGTGTATCACAGATCGGGGATTGTCACAAAAAAAGGCCGGCGGGCGGCACCGTTTTGCGAGCGAAGCATTTGAGCGAGCATAAAATCATTTTTCGGTGAATCGTTTTTCGGTGGCACTGATACACGAGCAAGCAAGGCGAGCGCGTTTATCAGTGTTATTTCCAAACACTGATAAGCCTCACACCGTTCGGCGTATCAGTGCCACCGAGAAAATAAAAAAGGCCGGAGCGTTTTGCCCCGGCCTTCTCGGTAACGCGTTTCAATCGCCGTTAACAACCGCACCCGTCGTCGTCATCATCGTCGTCATCGTTATCGTTGCCGTTGTCATCGTCATCATCGTCATCGTCGTCGTCATCGTCGTCGTCGACCTCGTCGTCATCGTCGTCGTCATCGTCGCCGGTCGCGGTCACGATGATCGTCACGTCGTCGGTGTCGGTTTCCTCGCCGTCGTTGACGGTCAAGGAGAACACCAACATGCCTTCCTCGGCCGCGGTGAACGACGGCATCGCCTCGTCGGTGCTGGTGAGCGTCACGGTTTCGCCGGAGATCTGCGACCATTCGTAGGTGATCGCATCGCCGTCCGGATCATAGGATGCCGAGCCGTCCAGCGTGACGATCGTGCTCACCGGCACTTCCTGATCGACGCCCGCATCGGCGATCGGCGCGACGTTCGTCTGCGTGTAACGATAGGTGCTCAGGTCGAAGCCGCCCTGCCACGCCTTGCGCGGGCCCCACCAGTCGAAGCTGATGATCGGGTGACCCCACGGCAGCAGCGCGGGGTCGTGGTTCCACGTCTTGCCGCCGTCCAGCGTGTAGAACAGCACCGAGGTGTAACTGATGAACTGCTGGCCGCCGCCGCCCAGGAAGCCGACGTTGCCCGATTCATTGAAGGTCATCGCACTGATCGCGAAGGGCATCGAGCCCAGCGCGCTGAAGGGCACGGTGTTGGTCACGTTGGTCCAGTTTTCGCCGGCGTCTTCGGTTTTGTAGAAGACGAAACCGCCGCCGTACGGTTCGGAAATCATCCAGCCTTCCGTTTCGCTGGTCATCAACAGATAAAGGAACGATTCCTGCGGTTCGCGGTACAGCAGTTCCCACGTCTGGCCGCCGTCGGTGGTGCGGTACAGCCGGCCGTTGAGGCCCTTGGTCATGTTGCCCTTGTGGTTCTGCCAATACTCGATGCGATAGGCCGGATCGGTGCGGAAGCGCACGCGGTGCACGATCTTCTGATAGAAGTCCAGCGCCTCGTTGCCCGTTTTGGCCGCCGGTTCCGGATCGATATTGCCGCTGATGATAAAGCCGTAGTCCTCGTCGATGAACTGGATGCCGTTGACGTAAAAGTCATCTTCGCCGGTGTCGGTGGGCGTGGGCACCTCGGTCCACGCGTCGCCGTCGTTGACCGACTTGAGCAGCAGGTTCGGGCCGCCGCCGATAAACAACGTGCCGTCATCGGCGCGGTCCATCGTCTCCGACACCCGCATGAAGCCGAAGGGCACCGATACGCGCGTGTAGCTCTCGCCGCCGTCGGTCGTTTTCATGATCATCGGCGACAGAGTGAACATACACACGAACATGCACCAGGGCTCCTCGACCTTCTCCAGGCAATCCGGATTGACGCCGAAGCCCATCAGAATCGCCTCGTCCGGACCCAGGGCCTGCACCTGCAGGAAGAAATTCATGATCTGCAGCGCCTGGCACACGTCGCTGCCCAGACTGAGCGAATAGATCGAACGATAGGTTTCGCCGCCGTCTTCGCTACGCCAGGCGTAGGCGACGTCCAGCGGGCCGGTCTGCCACATGCCGACCGTATACAACTCGGTCTCGCTTGCCGCTGAAATATCCATGTATGAGGCGTTGCTCAACCCCGGCGGATTGAGACCGCCCAGGTCTTCCCATTCGCCGTACTCGGCCCATGCCGGAGCGCACAGCGCCAGCGCCATTAACAGCAGAACAAACATGAAGGATACTTTACGCATGATAACTCCTCCCCATCATCGCGGACGAACGCCGCGGGTAGATCTTACCCTTCCCTACCACAAAACCATTACCGATGAAAAGTGGTTTCCATTTCACGCCGATTGAGCCCCGTACCGCTTTCTGTTACCTTCAAAAAATCAGCATCGGGAGAAGCGATGAGCCAACGCAAATGCCCCAACTGCGGCGCCACTCTGCAAGGCGGCACCTACTATTGCGAATACTGCGGCACCGACTGGACGCCCGTGCAACCCATCACGCCCGGCGGCGGCCCAGCCATCGCCCCGCCGTTGCTGCGCCCCGGCGAGACCCGCCCGGTTTCCTCGGCCGGCCGCACAATCATCTTTTTCGTGCTTTTGTTTTTCTGCCCGCCCACGGCGATCATTTATCTGTGGCTCGGCCTGCCCTGGTCGCGCAAGACGAAAACCACGCTCACGTTCATCTTATTGCTGCCGGTCATGCTCTTTCTCGTGTTCGGCCTGCTCAACGAGACTTACTACAGCACGCACCTGGACTCGCCCAAGTTTACCGATACCCAGCAATTGGTTAAACACGAACCGACCCTGGACGTCGCCCCGGTGGATATCTACAAAGTGCTGCGGAAAACGCCGGAACTTTCCGTGGACGAGCGCAAAAAGCGGTTCTTCGACGATTACGCCGGCAAGTGGGTTACCTGGCGGGCCAAGGTCCATGAGATTTACATCTACGAATCGATCGCCAGCAACCTCAAGCTCAAGCCCGAGGACACGAAACTCTATGACGTCACCGCCTACTTCGATCCGCTGTACAACGACAAGCTCGAAACGCTGGCCGTGGGCGATTACGTCACCGTGACCGGCATGATTTGGGGCTACTATTTTCTGTCCAACACAACCCGCCTCGCCGACGCAAAAATCGCGCACATCGACAAGGCCAAAGACATCGTCACTTCCCCGGCAGGGAAGTGACGAGCGATAAATGATGAACCGCAAGTGATAAGTAAGCGGTATTATATCAAATTATAATTTAACTTACCTCCGCATTCGACGGGTGGCGCTGTTTGGCGAGCGAATGAAATGAGCAAGCACAACAGTAGGCTGCGAAAACACTGATTAATGCCAATTCAATTGCCGGTTCCCCTTGCTCGCGCCGATTTTTGTCGATGGTTGATGTCATCATTATTTATGACAACAATTACCTATTTTTTCATTTAACTTTAATGATATATAAGAACAATCACATCCACACATCGTCTGAATAAGAAGGGAGGGGGAAATGGCTTTAAAAATCGGGGCAAAGGGAAATGAAGTCAAAGTACTTCAACGTCTTTTACAGGCCGTTGGCTACTCGTTGAAGGTCGACGGCATCTTCGGCCCGGTGACAAGAGCGGCGGTCATGGATTTTCAGATCCACAACGTCGATAATCGCGGCTATCCATTGATTTGTGACGGAGTAGTCGGGCCTTTGACCATGTGGCGGTTGCAGAATCCAAACAAGAAAACGCCGCATGTCGATCCGTTTGATCTGTCGAAAATCCCCAAAGGCGGAAGCAAACAAGGCAAAGCCGCCCTCATGGTCGCCTTGGCCGAAATGCAGGCCGGAGCCCGGGAAATCGGCGGCAACAACAAAGGCCGTTGGGTAAAAAAATATCTGAACGGCATTGTCCCCGAAGGCAATCCATGGTGCGCGGGTTTTGTGAGCTGGTGCTTTTCGCAAATACCGCAAGGCATTCCGTTCCAATACAACGTCGGCGCGCGGAATATCCTCAACCAATTCAAAAAGAAGAAATGGGCGTTCAGCGCGAAAGACGACGTTCAGCCGGCTCCGGGAGACATTATCGTCTGGTATCGGGGAAGCATGCAAAGCGGCTTGGGGCACATCGGCATCGTTCACTCCTATCAAAATGGCGTGGTCAACACGATTGAAGGAAATCGGGGACCGTTCCCGGCGCCGGTTTGCGGCTTCGAGTACGTCGTCTCCCGGGAAGAAAATCTGTTGGGATTCGGCCGCGTGCCCGATTGAGATGCGGTCGGCCGCCCGGCAAGCCGCCTGAGTGAGAATTGCCATTGGAATAATTATCCATTTCCCGCCGTCCCTCGTTTTCGATCCGGCCGGCAGGCGGTGATTGGTGTACGAAGCGGACCGCGCCGGGACCACGAAAAAACAATTTCCCCTGCCTCAAATTCAGTGTTAGGCTTTGTTCATACAAGCAAACAACGCAACCAAAAAACCAAACCAGGGGGAGAACATGAAACGAATCGTTCTGCTTACGTTGGCGGTGCTGATCGGCTTGACGGTCGCCTACGCGTTTGCCGCCGGGGGCGGGGGATACAAGGTCGGCGACGCGGTCTTCGCCGAGTGGACGGCCAACGGTTGGTATCACGGCAAAATCGCCAAGACCTGCAATTCCGGCTGGCACATCGCCTTCGACGACGGCGACCAGAAATGCTGCTCGCTCACCCAGATCGTCAAGGACGTCATACCCGCCGCGAACAAGGTGAAGGTCGGCAAGAAGGTCCTCGCCCAGTGGAGCAACGGCCGCTACTATCCGGGCCGCGTGACGGCCATTGCCGGCGGCTCGTACACCATCAAATTCGACGACGGCGACCAGGGTGCGGTGACCCTCAATCAGATTCGCTTGCGTTAATCATCTCCGAAAATCGTCCCGGGGAAGCAACCTTGCGTCGCATCCCCGGGTCTTTCATTTAAACGCCCCGTTGCGTTTCACGGGCGCGCCTTGTTACTGTGTGCACAACCTAACCTGAGCGGAGGATCCCATGCGCCGGTTGTGGCTGGTGTTGTTGTTATTGCCTTTGGTGGCCGTGGCGGCCGATTACGCGGTCGACGGCGGAGTAGATCGCGCGCAGTTCGTGCGCTTCAACGACTTTGGCGCGACCACCGATTTCGAGGCGAACATGCCGGTCTACTTCCCCAAGCCGCCGGAAAATTACGAGCTGTGGGGCATGAAGGACGCCGCGTACATCCGCTATGAGAATCCCAAGCGTTTTTACTGGGTGACCAAGCCGTCCAATCCCGGCGCGTACACGACCGCGCGGGTGATCAAAAGTTACTACGCGGCCAAGGTGCGCCTGGCGCCGGTGGCCAATGCGCGCGGCAAAGGCGCGCTGGCGATCCGCTACAAAGACAACCTGCTCGCGCCCGTGTCGGTGCATCTGCACACGAGCAAGGGCTGGACGCAGATCGGCGCGTTGGGCGGCGCGTTCGACCACGCCTGGAAGGTCGCGACGCTGCCCTTCGACTTCGGCGCGGCGGCGGTGGAAAGCGGCACCTGGCTGGTGCAGATCGGCAGCGGCGCCTACGGCGATCTGCGCGGCGACCTGCCCGTCGACTGGATCGGCCTCGCGCTGAAAACGCCGACCGTCCCCGGCCCCGTGCCGGGTTTCTGGCCGGCGGCCGCGTCCAGCAAATTCTCCAACCTGGCGCAGACGATGTCCTACGCGCCGGGGCAGCCGCCGGTGTACATCGCCGGCGTGCTGGTCAAAGGCATGCGCGCCGGTTCGTGGAAGACTTTCGCCGACGCCCACGCCAACGCGATCATCTACCAGGGCTGGGAAACCAAGTGGAAGCGCCTCTGGGAAATCTACGGCTCCGGCAAATACCAGGATCGCGTGCGCGCCGGTTTCCCCGACTGGATGGAGGAATGCGCGAAAAACAAGCTGCTGTGCACCAGCCAGTTTTTCACCGACACGCGCAGCTACTTTATCGAGCGTCAGTACGGCAACGAGTACGAGGTGCTCGACACCCTCGGCGAAGTGATGAGCTTCAACGCCGACGCCGCGGGCAACCTGTGCTGGTACCTCAAGGACGAGGCTGACCACAACGACGAATCGTGGGGCTCGCCGCCGGAATTTCTGCTGCAACTGTGGAACCTGCAGAAAAAGAACGATCCCAAGCGCCCGGCCGCGATCCTCTTCCAGGGTTGGAAGCCCGGCGCGTTCGCCGCGTACAAGGAGATGATGGACATCGCCGCCTTCGACGTGTACCCGGTCGGCGCGGGCCGCGCGGTGACCGAAATCAGCGACCGCATCGAGCGCATGCGCGCCGAGGTCGGTCCGCAAAAGGCGCTGTGGGCGGTGATCGAAGCGCACGAGGGCGAGCACGTACGCGCCCAGGGACGGCAGCTGACCAAGGACGAAACGCTGGTGCAGGGCTACCTGTGCCTGACGCATGACATTCACGGCGTGTACTACTACATCGGCAACGAGGCGGCGTACATCGACGTGGCCGAAATGCCCGGCCCGTGGGCGGGGATGAAACAGTTCTTCGCCGAGGTCAACGGCCCCGGCGGCATCGCGCATTGGTTCCTGCCCGGCTCGACCACGCTGGCGCGCACCGGCTGGGAGGCCAAACGCATCGCGGTCGACGAGTCGGCGATTCACTTCATCTACAAGCGCGACAAGGACAACCGCTCGCTGCTGGTCGCGGTCAACACCTCGCGCCACGCGAAGGACGCCGAGTTCGTCATCGGCGATCTGCCCGTGCTGACCGGCGTGCAGGTGATGTTCGAGAACCGCTCGCTGACCGCGAAAAACAACGGTTCGCTCAGCGACTCGTTCAAGCCTTACGAGCGCCACGTGTATCGGTGGTGACGTTTACGGAATGAACGTCAGCGTGTCGGGTCCGTCGTTGACGGCGAACTCGGCGACGATCTCGTGGTCCCGCGCCGGATCCAGCACATACAGATAATCGCTGTTGAACTCGGCGGCGTACACGAAGCCCGCCGGGTCGAGCGCCAGGGCCGAGACGAACGACAAGCCCGCGTCACCTTCGTGCCGGCGCAGGTCGATTGACTGCCGTTGCGCGCCGTCGTCCAGATCGACGACCAGCAGGTTGCCGTCCCTGCCGTTGCACAAATAACCGAAAGCGTCCGCGGTCAGCAGCTCAAAGGGCGCGCCGTCGATGTCGACGCGCGCGACGATCTCCAGCGTCTGCGGATCGATCGCCTCCAGCAGCCCGTTGCCGGTAAAGCCCTGTTGCACGACGTAATCGCCCGCCGACACGGCCCAGACAACCCCGCGTTGCGCATCGTAGGTCAGGCTCATCGTGTCGCGGCCGGTCAGTTCGAGCACCGTTTCCAATTCGCCCTGCTGTTCGTCGATCACCGCGACCAGCCCCGGGCCGGCGGCGACGTAGGTTTCCTCCAGGTGGCTCAACGCCATAAACACTCGCTCGCCGACGCGCGCCATGCCGCCCGGGCGGGTCCAACTGTGTTCGACGCCCGGATCGCGCGGCAGATCGTCGCCCGCGGGCATGGGGATAATTTCGAGCACGCGCTCGTCCGCACCGGCGGACAAATCGACCAGACGCACGTCGTTGGAAACGAAACCGCTGACCCAGGCCAGTTCGTCGTCGGCCAAGACCATGGACATCGGGTTGACGCCCTCGCCCACCGACACCTCGCGCTTGACGTTCAGATCCAGGTCGTAGACCACGACGGAATTGGACAGCGAACACACGGCGAAGAAATCCTCGCCGTCGGTAAGGGTTTGATTGATGGCGCTGCCGGTGGCGACCAGATCGTCGTACATTGTGTAGCCGCGATTTTCCTCGACGCGCAACACGCTGAGCGTTTCCGACAGCCCGCCGCCGATCACCAGAAAATACGGATACGCGGCGCTGTCGTGGTCGCTGTCGTCATGGAAATTCTGATCGGAATCGATGCCCTCTTCCGTGTCGTCGCAGCCGCACGCGAGCCAGCCGATCGCCAGGACCAATACGAGAAATAAGTTGACGCACTTCATGATGATGCTCGCGCCGGCCGTTCAGGAGCCGCAGCCGCTGTCGTTGTCGTCGTCATCGTCGTCCGCCGACGCCGCGTCGTCGTCGAGCGAATCGTCATCGGCGGCGGCGTCATCGTCGTCATCGTCGCCGTGCCAGTCCGGCGTGGCGTCGTCGTCATCGTCATCGTCGTCGTCGTCGACCGTATCGTCATCGTCGACCGTATCGTCGTCATCGTCGACCGTGTCGTCGTCATCGTCGACCGTGTCGTCGTCGGCGCCGGTTTCGTTGACCACGCCGACCGCCTCCAGATCGAAACCGCCCGAACCGGTGGTGGGATAAGCGTCGTAGATTGGATTATTTTCCGCGTAGCCCAGCGCGACGGCATTATCGTAATAATTACCGCCGCCGGGCACATCGACGATCTTCACGAAGGCGATGTCGTCCAGGTCGACCTCGCCGTCGACGACCGCCTGTTCGCCGAGCAGATCGTCGAAGTCGAACGGCGTGCCGGTCGATTCGTCGTAGGCGTTGGGATGCTTGCCGCCCAGATTGAACACGTCGGTCGGATCGATCAGACCGTAGGCGCCGACCGCCGCGGGCGTCAGCGATACGCCGGGAATGCGCGCCCAGGTCTCGCCGTCGCTGCTGACCTCGACGTACGCCAGCTCGGCAAACAACTCGCCGTTGGAAATGAATCCGTTTTCAAACACCACCAAGTCGTAGCCCGCGCGGTTGCGCACCGCCACGTCGAAGGTCAGCGTGATTTCACCCGGCGGGTCCGTCGAGTCCAGCGTGCGCTCGCCCAGACTGACGATGTCCGTGCTGCTGCCCGTCGCCGGTCCCAGCGCCTTGGTCGGATCCTGCCAGGTTGCATCAACGCCGTCGCCCGGCAAATAGTCGAGGTACCCTGTCGCCCAACCGACGATGCTCGGATCGTCTTTGTCCAGACCTTCTTCGTCGTAAGGCCCGGCCCAAACGAGTCCGGCGACAGCCAACACAAGCAAAACACTCAGGAAAGAAAAGGAAGAACGCATAACCACCTCCGCGGGTGTCGGCCCGCGTCGGCGCGAGCCTGTCGTACCGGGCAGGTTTCCTGGCTCGGAGGTCGAGTGCCGCGCGCCGCCTTCCCATCACGAATGACAGTGGCTTGTGGGCGCGCTGCGTTCCTCCTCACAGTGGCGGGACCGCGCCGGTTTTTCACCGGCTTCCCTATTATCCCCACCATGGGGCACCCGGCAGTGCAGGACAAAAGTAACGCAACGCCGGCTTGTGTGCAAGCGGCGGGAGGGTGACTAGTGATAAATGATGAGTGACAAGTGATAAATTATAGGTATTACATCAATTTATAACTTTTCATTCATCACTCATAACTGTTTACTCGGCGGGTGGCGCTGTTTTGCGAGCGAATGAAATGAGCGAGCATAACAGTGTGCAACGAAAACACTGATACACCTCACTGCGTTCGGTGAATCAGTGCCACCAATTATCATAATAATATAACACAGGAGGGAAGGACGCCCACTTCATTCCGTATTCGCAATTCGAAATTATTTAATGTTCTTGTGGTATTCCTGCAGGCTCTTGGTGCGCAGGCGGTTGTTCTGAATCGCCATGATCGCGCGTACGGCGGCCGAGGCGCCCGAGAGCGTGGTGATGTACGGCACGTTGTGCGCGATGGCCACGCGGCCGATCTCGTATTCGTGGCTGCGCGACACCTTGCCCAACGGGGTGTTGATCACCAGTTGGATTTTCCCCTGGCGGATAAAATCGAGCGAGGTCGGCTCGCCCGTGCCTACCTTGTGCACGGTGCCGCAGCCGATGCCGCAGGCGCGCAACGACGCCCCGGTGCCTTCGGTGGCGACGATGTCGAAGCCCAGTTCCTGGAAGTCGCGCGCGATGGGGATGATGCGGAAACGGTCGTTCTGGTTGACCGAAATGAACACCGTGCCTTTGGTCGGCAGTTCGCCGCCGGCGCTGATCTGCGCTTTGGCGAAGGCGTTGCCGAAGCTGTGCGAGATGCCCATGACTTCGCCGGTCGATTTCATTTCCGGCCCGAGCACGACTTTGGATTCGGCGAACTTGTTGAAGGGCAGCACCGCTTCCTTCACCGAAATGTGCGTGGGCACGCGGCGCTCGTTCAAGCCCAGTTCCTTGAGCGTTTTGCCGGCCATGACCTTCGCGGCGATTTTCGCCAGCGGCACGCCGGTCGCCTTGGAGACGAAGGGCACGGTGCGTGAGGCGCGCGGGTTGACCTCGAGCACGTACATCACGTCGTTGGCCATGGCGAACTGGATGTTGATCAGGCCTTTGACTTTCAGTTCGCGCGCAAGGATGTGCGTGTAGCGCTCGATGTTTTCCAGTTGCGTGCTGGTGATCAGGTACGGCGGCAGCACGCAGGCGCTGTCGCCGCTGTGGATGCCCGCCTCTTCGATGTGCTGCATGACGCCGCCGATAAACAGCCGCTTGCCGTCGTAGATGGCGTCGACGTCGAACTCGAAGGCGTCTTCAAGGAACTTGTCGATCAGCACCGGGTGCGCCGGCGACACGTCGACCGCCTCGCGCATGTACTGGGACATCGACTTGTCGTCGTAGACGATGCGCATCGCGCGGCCGCCCAGCACGTAGGAAGGCCGCACGAGCACCGGGTAACCGATCGTCCGGGCGATCTCCTTGGCCTCGGCGATCGACACGGCGGTGCCGTAGGGCGGATGCGGAATGTCGAACTTGTTGAGCAGCGCGCCGAAGCGTTTGCGGTCCTCGGCCAGGTCGATGCTGTCGGGCGACGTGCCCAGGATGTGCACGCCCGCGTTTTCCAGCGGGATGGCCAGCTTGAGCGGCGTCTGGCCGCCGAACTGCACGATCACGCCCAGCGGCTTTTCGTTTTCGATGATCGCGATCACGTCTTCGAAGGTCAGCGGCTCGAAGAACAGGCGGTCGGTGATGTCGTAGTCGGTCGAGACCGTCTCGGGGTTGCAGTTGATCATCTGCACTTCGTAGCCCAGTTCCTTGAGCGCGAAGACGCCGTGCACGCAGCAGTAGTCGAACTCGATGCCCTGTCCGATGCGGTTGGGCCCGCCGCCGAGAATGATGATCTTTTTGTCCTTGCTCGGCAGCGCCTCGTTTTCCTCCTCGTAGGTCGAGTAGTAGTAGGGCGTTTCGGCGACGAACTCCGCCGCGCAGGTGTCCACCGTTTTGAAGACCGGCTTGAGGTGCACGCGCTTGCGCCGGCGGCGCACTTCGTCCTCGCCGCAGTTGCCCAGGAAGGCGAGCTGGCGGTCGCTATAGCCCAGGCGCTTGGCCTCTTCGAGCATGTCGCGCGAGCCGTTGAGCATGTCCTGCCCGCGCAGGCGCCGCTCCATTTCGGCGACGCGGCCGATCTCGTTAATGAACCACGGGTCCACGCCGGTGATGCGGTACAGCTCCTTGACCGTCATGCCCAGTTGCAGGCCGTACTTGAGAAAGAACACGTTGTTCGGGTGCGGCTTACTCAGGCGATGGCGGACGATCTTGCGCAGTTCCTTCACGTCCGCTTTCGGATCGTATACATCGAGATAATCTTTGCCGTCGGCGCCCAGGCCGTAGTGACCGATCTCCAGCGAGCGCAGCGCCTTCTGCAGCGACTCGGGGAAGCAGCGGCCGATGGCCATGGCCTCGCCGACCGATTTCATCTGCACGCCCAGCACGTCTTCGCTGTCGGGGAATTTTTCGAAGTCCCAGCGCGGCACCTTGGTCACCACGTAGTCGATCGACGGCTCAAAGCAGGCCGGCGTTTTTTTGGTGATGTCGTTGGGGATCTCGTCGAGGGTCAGGCCGACCGCGAGCATCGCGGCGATCTTGGCGATGGGAAAGCCCGTGGCCTTCGAGGCCAGCGCCGAACTGCGCGACACGCGCGGGTTCATCTCGATGATGACCATGCGCCCGTCGACGGGATTGACGGCGAACTGCACGTTCGAGCCGCCGGTTTCCACGCCGATCTCGGTGATCACCTTGCGGGCCGCGTCGCGCATGATCTGGTATTCTTTGTCGGTCAGCGTCTGCGCCGGGGCGACGGTGATCGAATCGCCGGTGTGCACGCCCATCGGGTCGAGGTTCTCGATCGAGCAGATGACCACGAAGTTGTCTTTGCAGTCGCGCATCACCTCGAGCTCGTATTCCTTCCAGCCGATGATCGATTCCTCGACCAGCACCTCGTGCACCGGCGAAAGGGTCAGCGCCTTGGTCACCTTGGCGCGGTATTCGCTGCGCTTGAAGGCCGTGCCGCCGCCGGTGCCGCCCAACGTGAACGCGGGGCGGAGGATGACCGGGAAGTCGATTTCGTCGAGCAGCGCCATCGCCTCGTCGACGGTGCGCACGAACTTGCCGCGCGGCATTTCCAGGCCGATGTTGCGCATCGCCTGCTCGAAGCGTTCGCGGCTTTCGGCCTTTTCGATCGCGTCGATCTGCGCGCCGATCAGCTTGACGCCGTGGCGTTCCAGGATGCCGAGCTTGTGCAAATCGAAGGCGAGGTTGAGGCTGGTCTGACCGCCCATGGTGGGCAACAGCGCGTCGGGCCGTTCCTTCTCGATGATCTGCTCGACGACCTCGGGCGTGAGCGGCTCGACGTAGGTCGCGTCGGCCAACTCGGGATCGGTCATGATCGTCGCCGGATTGGAATTGACCAGCACGATGCGGTAGCCCAGCGACTTGAGCACGCGGCAGGCTTGCGTGCCGGAATAATCGAATTCGCATGCCTGACCGATGACGATCGGTCCGCTGCCGAGGATCAGGATGCTGCTGATGTCCGTTCTCTTGGGCAACTTTCGCTCCGTCTTATCGAGGGTGCGCCGCGTCAGGCGCGTTTGTTTTCACTCATCAGGCGGCAGAAGCGCGCGAACAGGTAGTTCGCGTCGTGCGGCCCCGGCGACGCTTCCGGATGATACTGCACGGAGAAAACCGGCAACTTTTTATGCGCCATGCCTTCGACGGTCCGGTCGTTCAGATTCACGTGCGTACACTCGACGTCTCCGCCCAGCGAATCGATGTCCACCGCGAACCCGTGGTTCTGCGCAGTGATTTCCACCTTGCCGGTGGTCAGATCCATCACCGGCTGATTGCCGCCGTGATGGCCGTACTTGAGTTTGTAGGTCGTGCCGCCCAGCGCCAGGCACAAAATCTGATGCCCGAGGCAGATGCCGAAAATCGGCTTCTTGCCGATCAGCTCGCGCGCCGTATCCACCGCGTAGGTCACCGCGGCGGGATCGCCCGGGCCGTTGCTCAGGAAGATGCCGTCCGGATTTTTCGCCAGCACCTCGGCCGCGCTCGTCTGCGCCGGGACGACCTCGACCTTGCAGCCGCATGACGCCAGGTTGCGCAGGATGTTGTGCTTGATGCCGTAGTCGAAAGCGACCACGGTGAAGTTCGCTTTTTTCGCGGCCGGATTGGGGTAGCCGCCCTCGCGCGTCCATACGCCCTCTTTCCAGGCGTAGGATTTTTCGCAGGTGACGTTGCGCACCAGGTCGCGCCCGTCGAGCGTCGGGTATTCGGCCGCCTTGCGCGTGAGCGAAGCGCGGTTGTGATCGACCGTGGAGATGATGCCCGTTTGCGCGCCCACGTCGCGAATGTGCTTGGTCAGCGCCCGCGTGTCGATACCGGCGATGCCCACGATGCCGCGCTTTTTCAAATAGCCGTCCAGGTCGTCGCGGCTGCGCCAGTTGCTGGGCCACGCGCAGCCCTCGCGCACGACGAAGCCGGCCAGGTAGTCGCGTTGCGCCTCGTGGTCCTCGTCGTTGAAACCATAATTGCCGATCAGCGGATAGGTCATGGTGACGATCTGCCCGTGGTAGGACGGATCGGAGATGATTTCCTGATAGCCCATCAGCGAGGTGTTGAACACAACCTCGCCCAACGTTTCGCCCGGCGCGCCCAGCGGGTGGCCGGCGAAGGCGCGCCCGTCGGCCAAGACCAGCCAGGCCTTCTTTTTCACTTCGTTCATTCGGTTTTACTATCCCCTTTCGCGCTCCCGCCGGAACGCGGCTTGGATCAATTCGCGAAATAGTGGAGCCGGTGCTTCTAGCTTCGAGGTCAATTCCGGATGGAACTGGCAGCCCATGAAGTACGGATGGTCCGGCAGCTCCATGACCTGCATGATACTACCATCAGGATTGTTTCCGGAAAAGACGAGTCCCGCTTTTTCCAGTTGGGGCACGTAGTCGGGGTTGATCTCATAGCGGTGCCGGAAGCGTTCGCGGATTTTATTTTTCCCGTAGATCTCCTGCGCGCGTGTTTTTTCCTTGATGATGATGTCGTGACCGCCCAGGCGCATCGTGCCGCCCTTGGCCGTGATGCCGATCTGCTCGGGCAAAATGCAGACCACCGGATGCTCGACCTCGACGCCGTCCTCGACCACCTCGACCGTGTTCGCGCCGGTCAGCCCCAGCACGTTGCGCGCGTACTCGACCACCGCCAGTTGCATGCCGTAGCAGATGCCCAGGAACGGCAGGCCGTTTTCGCGGCACCAGCGGATGACCTCGATCTTGCCCTCGATGCCCCGTGTGCCGAAGCCGCCGGGGACGATCACCGCGTCGATGCCCTTGAGGTAGTCGCCCGGATCGCCGTGGGTGCGTTCGAGCTCGGCGGTGTCGAGCCAGTCGATCTGCACCTGCGCCGGCATGTGCGCCGCGCAATGGCGGATGGCCTCGATGACGCTCGCGTAGCTGTCGTGCAAATCGGTGTACTTGCCGCAGATGGCCACCTTGAGCACCGGCCCGGACGGCTCGAGCAGCCGCTCGACCAGGCAGCGCCACTCGCTGAGCTCCGGCGGCGAGTAGATCTTCAACCGCTTGTGCAGGATCTCGGTCAGCCCTTCCTCCTCGAACACGAGCGGGATCTTGTAAACCGAATCGACGTCCACCGCGGTGACCACCGCGTCCTTCTGGATGTTGCAGAACAGCGCGATCTTCGCCTTGATCTTGTCGGTGAGAAATTCCGAGCAGCGGCCGACGATCACGTCGGGCCGGATGCCGCGCTCGTTGAGCAGCTTCACCGCCTGCTGCGTCGGCTTGGACTTTTGCTCGTCGACGCCGGTGGGAATCGGCACGTAAGTCAGCAGCACGTACATCACGTTTTCGTCGCCGATGTCCTGGCGCAACTGCCGCGCCGCCTCGATGTACAGCTCGTTTTCCATGTCGCCGATCGTGCCGCCGATCTCGATCAGGCCGATGTCCGCCTGCATCTGACCGGGGATGCCGTAGAGCCATTCCTTGATCACGTCGGTCACGTGCGGGATGAGCTGCACCGTGCGCCCGAGGTACTCGCCCTCGCGCTCGCGCTCGAGGATGGTCTTGTAGACCTTGCCCATCGTCAGGTTCCAGTCGAAGCGCGTGGTCACGCCCAAGAAGCGCTCGTAGTGACCGAAGTCCATGTCGACTTCGCCGCCATCGTCCAGAACGAACACCTCGCCGTGCTCGATGGGATTCATCGTGCCGGGATCGGTATTCAAATAACCGTCGCATTTGATCGGCACGATGTTGAGGCGCGAGGAAAGAAGCTTGCCGATCGACGCGGCCGCGATGCCTTTGCCCAGGCCGGAGAGCACGCCGCCGATGACGATGATGTACTTGGTGTTCTTTTTCGCGTATTCGACCGCCTGCTTCCAGTTTTTCGTCCGCCGCAAAGTGATGGGCGTTTCGCGATCGGTGGACGCCTCGTTTTCGACCAGGAAGTCGTCGAGGTCCTCGGAGCTGATCCGGTACTGGCCACGATTGCCCACTTTGATCGCCTTAAGATCGCCGGATTTTACCCAGCGCCGCACAGTACTGACCGAAACTTTGAGTCGTTCCGCGATATTCTCTAATGTTAGGAAAAGTTCTTCACCGGCCATGAGGCTTTGCCCTCCAGTGGTTTTCAATGATGGTCATTGCCTACCAATTTTTCCGATTTTTGTCAAGAATAGCGGACAGAAAATTACACAAATTCTGCAAATAACAAAATGATCGATCGTCAGTTTTTAACCATAAGGTCAACGAGAAAAGGACTTATGAATTGGTCATCGCTGGGCAATGCGCGCTTATTTTGCTCCGTTGTCGGCGATCACCCGGCCCGTGCTGAGAAAGGATATACCCTGTTGGCCGTGCGTTCCGATCATCACCGCCTCGACGATCGGCGCGGAGGCGGGTTCGGACGCGAACCACTCGACGACGAAATTGGCGCCCGAACCGCCGGATCTATCCGTCTCGCCGACGACGAATTCCAGGGTCGCCATCGCCGGTAAAATCAGCGGCGTTTCGGTGTAACCGCGCACGAGTTTCCCGGCCGTGTCGTAATATTTTACCGATTGAATAATGATCGAGCGGTTGATGTCGGTGTTGCGAATGCTCAGGGTGGCCGTCAGATCGATGACCATATCATCCCGGTGGTAAATATGCGAATACACAGGGACATATAGCGTTTGCCCGGCGGCCTTTTCCATCTGTTTCGCCTCGTTGAAATCGATGGGCGTACCTCCCGCCCGCGCTACAGCCGTCGTGTAATTGGGCTGCGACGGCGACGAACAACCCAGGCCGAGCGCTACAATCAGGCAAAACAGCGTCATGAGACTCAGTGACAAAAGATATCGATTTAATTGATGTTTCATTATCATTCCCAGCGGTGATGTCGGCTATGGACCGGCATTGGCCCTACCCTTATCGGGAAAATTGTATTGACAGTCGGGTGGTCCTGTCAACTCGTTTTCGCTTGGTCCCGAATCGTCAAACCCTTCGGGATTTCATACTTTTTTTACAATCCCAACCAATTAAGTGTTCATCTTTGGATTCGAAAATGCCGAAACGGTGAAAAATGGAATCCCCGAACTATCTGAAAACACGGAGTGTACTAATGATTAGATCCATGGCATTGGTGATTGCATCTCTGGTAGTGCTCGTTTTCATCAACCCGGCCTTTGCCCAAACGCCCGCCTGCTCCTGGGATTTTGAAACCTCGCCGGCGAGCCTGCCCAACGCCGCCTATCGTCCGGTGGCCGCCACGGTCGGCGACTATTTCTACTTCATCGGCGGATATGCCGCAGGCGTCGCTTCCGATGACGTGTACGCCTACTCGCCATTAACCGATACCTGGGAAACCAAAACCAGTATGCCGGGCGCGCGCGGCGGGGCCTGCGGCGCGGCGATCGACGGCAAGATCTACGTCGTCGCCGGCGATTTCTCGAGTACCCTTTATATCTACGATACCGAAACCGACACCTGGGAAACCGGCAGCTCGCATCCGGAATTCATGAGCGGCTGCATGGCCGCGTCGATCGACGGCTTGCTGTACGTAGCCGGCGGCCGGCGCAGCGATGACACCGTGCTGGCTTCCACCTACGCCTACGATCCGCTGCTGGACTCCTGGAGCGCCATGGCCGACATGCCGGCCGGCAAATACTTCGGCAAGGGCGTGGCCTACTACGGATATTTCTTTGCCGTCGGCGGTTGGAACAACAGCACCACCTATTCCTACGATCCCAACGCCAACACCTGGGCGACCGGAACGGCGATGCCGTCCAACGCCAACGACGCCAACCTGATCGCCCCCGAGTATACGCAATCCTATTACTTCTGGACCTTCGGCCTGGGCAATCAGTGGAATCCCGACGACGTCATTCGCGGATACAACATCACCACATCCACCTGGTACGAAGCCACTGCGTTCGGCACGATGCCCACGCCGGTCTTCGCTTCGGGCGCGGACAACTTCCACGACGCGGTGTTCATCATCGCCGGCGGCGCGACGGGCAACAGCGTCGCCACCGACACCGTGCAGGTGTTCCGCTATTGCCTGCCCTACATCTCTCCGACGATGACACAGACGGAGGTGGTCAACTACCGGGCGACCGAAATCACCATCACCGGTTTGCACTTCGACGACGAGACCGGCAGCACCTATTACCTGGCTTCCAGTAAGAAGGCGCCGGGCATCAATTTCGATTCGTGGACCGTCGTCGATGCGAAAACCATCACCGCGACGGTGCCCTCCTCACTGTCCACCGGCACGTATTCGATTTACGCCGACACCTATTGGACCGACCACCTGGGCACGGCGCCCGAGTATTGCGAAGACTGCCTGACGGTCACCGCGCCGATGCCGTTGGTATCCGTAATCGATCCGGCCTACGGCGAACAGGATGAGCAGGTCAGCGTGACCGTCACCGGCAACCATTTCTTCGGCACGCCCGACGTGGTGCTCAACGGACCCGACAAAGCCGAAATCGCCGCGACGAACGTCGTGGTCGTTGATGCGGATGAAATCACCGCCGACTTCGATCTGACCGACGCGGCCATCGGCGATTACCACGTGGTGATCACCACCACCAACGGTTCCGGCCAACTCAACAACGGCTTCCAGGTGCTCACGCCCGCCGACGACGATACCGTTGATGACGACACGGTCGATGACGACACGGTCGATGACGACACCGTTGACGACGATACCGTTGATGACGACACCGTCGATGACGACACGGTCGATGACGACACCGTCGATGACGACACGGTCGACGATGACGACACGACTGACGACGACACCGTCGACGATGACGATGATGACGCTACCGATGACGACGCCGACGACGATGACGATGATGCCACTGACGACGATGACGATGACGATGACGCTACCGGCGGCGGCGACGATGACGATGACGATGATGACGGGTGCGGATGCTGATTATTTGGAATAACGAACGCGGAATGCGGAATGAGGGCGGCCGAGCGCGCCGCCCTTTCTTTTTTAACGAATGAAAACGCCAATGCACGAGCGAGCGAAGCGGGGCGTATCGACCAACTAATTATTCACTGTTATGCTCACTCACTTTGTTCGTTCGCAAAACAGTGCCAACCCTTACACGCGCCCGAGCGCCTCGTTCCACAACGTGAGGTGCTCCTCGATCCTCTCCGGCGCCATGGCCGGCGCGAAGCGGCGATCCTCTTTCCAGCGCGCGGTGACCTCGGCTTTGTTTTTCCAAACGCCCACCGCGAGTCCGGCCAGCAGCGCCGCGCCCAGGGCGGTGGTTTCGACCATCGTCGGGCGGCTGATCGCGCAATCGAGAATATCGGATTGGAACTGAATCAGCAGGTTGTTCGCGCTCGCGCCGCCGTCCACGCGCAGCAGTTCGAGCTTCACCCCGGCGTCCTTCTCCATCGCCTTGAGCACGTCGTAGTTCTGCAGCGCGATGCCCTCGAGCGTGGCGCGGGCGATGTGCGCGCGGGTCGTGCCGCGGGTGATGCCCCAGATGACGCCCTTGGCCTGCGCGTTCCAGTGCGGCGCGCCCAGGCCGACCAGCGCGGGTACGAAGACCACGCCGCCGGTGTCGGGCACCGTGGCGGCGAGCTGCTCGACCTCGGGGCTGGACGAGAACATCTTCAGGCCGTCACGCAGCCACTGCACGGCCGCGCCGGCGATGAAGCACGAGCCTTCCAGCGCGTAGTTGACCTCGTCGCCCAGTTTCCAGGCCACGGTGGTCAGCAGGCGGTTGTTGCTGCGCACGATCTTCTCGCCGGTGTTCCACAGCAGGAAGCTGCCGGTGCCGTAGGTGCACTTGGCCATGCCCGGTTCGAAGCACGCCTGGCCGAACAACGCGGCCTGCTGGTCGCCGGCGATGCCCGCGACGGGAATGCCGTCGGGCAGCATCGACAGGCCCTTGGTCGTGCCGTACACCTCGCTGCTGCTGCGAATTGACGGCAGCACCGAGGCGGGCACTTCAAGAATGTCGAGCAGTTCGTCGTCCCAGGCGAGCGTTTTCAGGTTCATCAATAGCGTGCGGCTGGCGTTGGAGACGTCGGTGACGTGCGCGACGCCGCCGGTGAGTTTCCAGGTCAGGAAGGTGTCGATGGTGCCGATGGCCGCCTCGCCCTTGGCCGCCGCCGCGGCGAAGGCCGGCACGTTCTGCAGCAACCAGGCGACTTTCGTGCCCGAGAAATACGGGTCCAGCAGCAGGCCGGTGGATTGACGGAAGATGTCCTCGAGGCCGCGTTGGCGCATCGCCGCGCACATGTCGGCCGTGCGGCGGCACTGCCAGACGATCGCGTTGTGGTACGGCCGGCCGGTCGCGCGTTCCCAGGCGACGACCGTTTCGCGCTGGTTGGTGATGCCGATGGCCGCGATGCGCTCGCCGCCGATGCCCGCTTTCTCCAGCGCCATGGCAATCGTCTTTTCCACGCTCTCCCAGATCTGGTCGGAGTTGTGCTCCACCCAGCCGGGCTTGGGGAAATGCTGTTCGTACTCGGCATAGCCCTTGCCCAGCACGTTCAATTCGCTGTCGAAAATCATCACCGTCGAGCCGGTGGTTCCCTGGTCGATGGCCATCACCAAATCGCGCATGACGCTCTCCTTCTCAATGTCTGTGCGTTGATCGGCGCTAGGCTACCACCGCCCCGCGCGGCGTTCAACCGGTTGACAGTCGGGCGTCGCGGTAGCATCCTGAATGTACATGTCAAAGGAGTAGAGAATGTCCGAGCCGAAAGAAGCTCCGAAGAAAACGATGCGCATGGAAATCAAAATCGACGACGAGATCGCGCGCGGCATTTACGCCAACCTGTGTCTGATCAACCATAGCGACGCCGAGTTCATTTTCGATTTCGTGTTCATTCAGCCGGCGCGCAAGAAATCGAAGGTCGCCAGCCGGCTGGTCATGGCGCCGAAAAACGCCAAGCGTTTGATGATGCTGTTGCAGCAGCAGGTGAAAATTTACGAAGACCGTTTCGGCAAGTTGGATATCACCCCGCCGGTGAAAATGGACATCGGCGAGTTGGAGATAAACTAACATTCTTTAAAACAAGGAGCATCGCGCATGAGTGACGATGCGAAGTACTCCCTGAACAATGTCGTTCCTTTTCGGAAAAACAACGACGGCGAATCGCCGGTGCTCGAGCTGTCGCGGCGGAACATCCGGCAAAACAAGATCATCCTGAAATTCCTCTTCGGTCTGTTCTTGCTGGTGACCGTCGTCGCCTGTGTGCTCATGGCGATTACCGGCAATTGGTTTTTCGCCGCCCTGTGCTTCATTTTGGGCATCTATCTGATGTTCCGTCTCGATCAACGCTTCGGCCCGCGCATCGATTTTGTCTGCCCCCATTGCGGCAAAGGGCTGAAGCTGTACGTGACGCCCAACCTCCCCACGGACGGCTCCGCCTTCAGCGCCACCTGTATCTATTGCCATGAAGAAATGGCCTGCCGCCTGGTGGAGTAGGCGTTTTGCGCTGCCGTTGAATCACATCGTCCAAGTGGTTTAGAATTCAAGTAACCATTGACCACGCCCATTCATCGGAAAGCGAGGATGTCCATGGAACGAATTCTTTGCTGCCTGTTCACGCTGCTGCTTTGCCTGTCGCCCGCCTGTCAGTCCGACGATGACGACAACGACGATAACGACGCGTCCGCCGACGACGATGACGATACGGATGACGATGACAATGACAACACCGACGACGATAGCGACGACGACACGGACGACGATACGGACGACGATACGGACGACGATGATACATACGAGGATCAGCGAATCCCGGTGATCGCGACGATCCAGGGTTCGTTCCTGGTTTTCTACCAACCGGAAGATTCATCTTTCGCTCCCACGCAGTTGATCGCCCAGGATGAGGATTTCGTTTTCGAGCAAGTGGATGGCGGCGTGCCGGGAAAAGCCGACAATGTGCTGCTCTTGCTGGAATCGGACGCGGCCGAAGCGCTGCGTGAGAAAAGCTTTGGTCCCGCGGCGGATCCGCACGGCTGCGTGGACGCCGACGATCACATCTATCTTGTGTATCGCGATGTACTGCACCAACGTCTTGTCTACGCGGGCAACGCCACGGGCGAGTGGCTCCAGGAAATTCTTCTCACGCCCAAAGCCGGAATGCCGACTCTTCCGCGCATCAGCGTGGACGGCAATCGAATGCCGCACGTTTATTATCTGCTGACGACCGAGGGATCGAGCGAGACGCAGTTGAAGCATACCCGCCGCTCGGGCAAAGGTTGGGAACTCGAACCGGTCACCAGCGGGCAAATCGTCGCGTTCGACGCTGTGGTCGACAATCAGGGCAAAAGCCATATCGTTTGGCAGGATACCGGCGACAACCCGGGAATTTATTACAGCACCGACGACGGCGAAGGTTGGATCACCACGTACCTCAAGCCGGCCTACGCGACAACCGGTTACGACACCGACTTTTTCGATCCGAAAATCGCGTTGACCTCGGACGGCCGACCGTTCGTTTCATTCATTTACGGGGGTACCAACGGCGCGGCCGATCACTTTTCCCGGTTATGGTTCGCCGAACGCCAAGCGGGCTCGTGGCAAACGGATATCGTCTACGCCAACGACTCGGCACGCCTGATTCATCAACAATTGGCCGTCGACCGCGACGATCAACCGGTGATCCTGCTGTGGGATGTGTACCAGCGGATGGTGTTGCGTCAGGCGGATCAATGGGACGAGAACATCCCGCTCAATATCGGCGACAGACAGTTTTCGTTGGCTGTGGACAACCGCCGGTCGATTCATGTGGCCGGATATTGGGACAACATTTCCCTTTTGGCGGGTGGTTTGCGCTACACAAGCCGCGAAAACGGCCAATGGCAGGCGCCGATCGACATGGGAGTCGGGCGACATGAGTACACGTCTCCGTTGTCCATCGAGTACGATTCGGCCGGAAAAATCCACCTGTTCGGTTTCACCTACCATCCGATTTACGGCGCGCGCGAATCGACGACCTGGACCGTCGAAGATGTACCCTCCGACAGCAACATTTCGCATTATTTAAATTTCATGCTCGACGCCGACAACCAGCCGCATATTGTCTTTGCTCACTACAATAGTATTGTTCACGCCTATCGGGGCGATGACCAATGGAACGAGGAACAAGTTCTCAACGTTTTTGCATCGTCGGATGATTCGCCTGTGGACGACGATACCGACGATGACGACACCATCGAGTCGCTGGACGTTCTCGCCGCCGACATGGCCGGGCAGAATGTGCGCGCGGTTTATTACAACCAAAACACCTTCGATTTGTACTATGTATTCGACAATGCCGGTTCCTATCAAAATGATTTGCTGGTCGAAGACGTGATGCGACCGGTGATGCATTTGCTGACCGACGATCTGGGTGACGATCATCTGGTGTACCGCCAACACAACGAAGTGCGTTATTTGACCAATGCTTCCGGCGATTGGACGGAAGAAATTCTGCTCGCCGATGCGCAACTCTACCCCAATGAAACGCTGAGCCTGGACATGTTCCGGACCGACGACGGCACGATTCATCTCGTGTTTGACGATACCGCCGTCGATCGACCGGGTTACCTATACGGCGCGACGGGAGCCTGGACGTTGGCGCATCTCGATCCACCTGAGGAATGCCGCGCTCCCCGCATCTACGTTACGGCGGAGCAGAACGCGCACATTCTCTGTCGCACGACCGATGGCTTGCTCTACGTCACCAACGCCGATGGCGATTGGTCCTACACGTTTTTCGCTCTCGATCTGGAAAACGACGCCTACGACCTGGCGATCGACGAGGACGGCACACCGCATATATTCGTTGTCGTACACGATGCGGTCGTGCACCTTTCCCTTCCCTGAAATTGACCGAAGGCGGTGGCTCACCTCGCCGCGTACGGCAGATCGGTGTCGGCGAAGTCGATTGAGCCGTCGTCAATTAATGCGGCATAGCGCGAGGTCAGCAGCGCGGCCAGTTCGTCGCGGTTGGCCGTGCGTGAGGCGAGAAACGCCAGCGGCAGCATGAAATCCTCCAGCCCCACGCCCTGCGGTTCGAGCTTGGCGTAATCGCCCTGGTAGCTGTTGAACAAGCGTTGCACGGTCGGACGCTCGTTGAGCGTTTCGTCGAACAACTCCGCCGCCACCGACTTGTATTCGGGCGAACCCAGCACGCCGTACTTGCGATAAAATGCGGCCACCACCCGCCGCCACAACCGGCGCTGGCCGGCGTTCGCGTCGCGCAGCAGCTCGGGCGGCCAGAGGAACAGCCAGTCGGCCTCGTCGATGTCGCTCAGGTAAAAGCCCGACAAATATTGGTTCAGCGCGGTCAGGCCGGTGTGCGCCGGCTCGAACAACGCCTCGCTGATCGCCACCAAACCGAGGCCGCGGCCGAATTCGAAAACGGATTCGCCCAGGTCTTGCAGCGTATCGAACTGCGTGAACTGCTCGCCGGTCATCTCCTCCAGGCCGACGTGACCGAAGAACATCATGAAGGTGAAATTCGGCGGGTTGGCGCACGAGCCCTCGAACAACGCGTAGAGCATGTACTCCCAACCCCAGTCCCAATGGAGGTTCGACTGCCCGAAGATGTAGTCGGTGATCAACCGCGTGTGCGCGACCAGCTCGTCCAGCAGCGCCTGTTCGGCGGCGGTGCGCTCGTCCAGACCGGTGAGCACCTCCCACAGCGTGCGATAGCCCAGCAGCACGCCGTAGTATTGATCGCGGCTGACGTTCTTGCGCTCGCGGCCGGTGAAGTGGTCGGGCCACGAATTGTTGTGATGCGTGACGATGCCGCTCGGCGTGATCTCGATGTCGAAGATGTTCATCTCGTCTTCGAGGTACAGGTTGCGCGTTTTCGTGCCGCGCGTGATGCGCCCGTCGGGCTCCTCCAACGCCAGCGGGTCCGGATCGTCCACGGTGAAGCGGTCGTAGTGCTTGATCGCCGCAAGCATCGCCCGCAACCGCGCCAGCGTGCGCGCGTCTCGCGTCAGCTCGTACAGCGCGGCCAACGCGGCCATGTTGTTGCCGGTGAACAGCGCGCAATCCTCTTCCTTGTACGCCGCCTCCCACGACCACCATTCGTTGATGTAATGATTGCCGCCGCCCCAATCGTCGTTTTGCCACATGGTGTACTTGGCGGCCATCAGCCTTTCGTTGTCCAACAACGACGGATCGTCCCACACCGTGCGCGGCGCCTGCCACCAATCGTGGAACTGCTCGATGCCGCTTGCGCCGGCCTCCTGCGCGATGAAGCTGGTGCGGCCCGAATCGGCGAACACCCACGCGTAGTCGGCGTCGTCGTACAGACCGCCGAGAATTTCCGTCCAGTGGTAGAAAAGCCAGAATTTGTCTTGCACCGCTGCGGGCAACGCGGGCGACCAGGGATCCTCGTAATACGCGAACGGACCCTCGAAGCGCCGCCAGGACGGTTCCTGCGCGCCGAGTTTGGTTGCGCCGTCGCCGAGCGTTTGCGCGATGTGCAGCAATTGTCGGATCTGCGCGCCATGCGGGCCCAGGTCGCGCCCCTCGCACGCGGCCAATGCCGACGCGGCGCGCTCGCGGATCGTCGGTCCCACTTCGCGCAACACGCGATGCAATTCACGATGTTTGCTCGCCAGATCCATCTGCGGATCGCGGATGATCTCGCGCATGGCCGTCGCGGCGTCCTGTAGCGGCGGACGCAACGAGGCGTCGAGCGCCGCGTTGAATTCGTCGACGGATTGTTCGTCGGGCGCTTCGCCGCAGGCGATCAACAACAGCAATGGAATGAGTAAAAACGACAACCGACGCATGGCCCCTCCCGCGTTCGATCATCAAGGATAACTCGTTTGGGAGTTTAAAGCCACGCGGCGGTCGAGCCGTCGCCGTCGCGCCGCACCAGCAGCGCATGCAGGAAATCGTCCTTCACCGCGTCCTGGTGGCTGATGACCAGCACCTGCCCTTCCAGTTGCAGCAGCGCTTCGAGCAGTTGCGTGCGGCGGTCGTCGTCCTGGCTGCCGAAGATTTCGTCGAAGGCCAGCAGGCCCGGCGCGCTCTGGCCGTGCAGGTGCGCAACCACGCGGCCGACGGCCACGCGCAAACAAAGGTTGGCCAGGTCGATTTCGCCGCCGGAAAAACGTTTGATCGGATACGCCGCGCCGTCGTCGGTGATCACGAATTCGAAGTCGTCGGTGACGTGGATGCGCGGATAACGGCCGCGCGTCACGCGGGCGAACAACGCCGAGGCGAGCCGGTCGATTTCCGGCGTGACGTGCGCGAGCGCGGCGGTGCGGAAGGTGCGCAACGCCTCGACGCAGGCGGCCAGATCCTCCAGTCGCGCCAGCCGTTCGGCGACGGCCTGTCGCTGCTTGTCGTCGCGCGCCAGTTGTTGTCGACGCTCGTTGATCGTCGCGTCGATTTTGCCGCGCTCGTTTTTGTGTTCGCCCAGAATTCGCACCGCGTCGTTCATCGCCCGCGCGGCCATCTGCGACGCATCCGCCGCCGCGCGCAGTTCGTTTTCGTCGAAGGGCAGCGCGTTCAGTTTTTCCGTGAGATCCGTCAAGGCGACGCGCAATTCCTCGCGCAGTTTTTCCTTGCCGGCCAGATCGCGCTCGACGGATTCGCGACGTTCGAGCTTGGCGGTCAACGCGGTAAAACGCTCGTGCACCGGTTGTAGTGTGCTCACCTGGGCTTGCGCGGCCGTCAACGCCGCCGCCGCGAAAGGCGCTTCGCCGAAGTCGCGCAACGCCCGGTCGGCCGCCTGAAAATCGTTCGCTGCCTTGTCCGCTGCGCGTTGCGCCCTGGCAATCTCCTTGTCGGCGGCCTGCGCCAGTTGCGTTTGCTGCTTCGCCTGCGCCAGCGCGTCGTCGGTCTTTTTCTTATCGTCTTCGGCCTGTTGCACGGCCGCCTGCGTTTCGTCGTGTTCGTCTCGCGCGCGACGCAATTCCTTTTCCTGCAAGGCGCGCAGTTCGTCGGCCATCTCGTCGAGGATGTGTTGATAGTCGCCGGTCAACGGACGATCGCAGGTCGGACAATTCGCCTGTTCGCCGAGGGTTTCAATCAACGTCCGTTTGCGTTCTCGTTCGTCGATGCGCTCCTGAATCGCGGTAATCGTCTTGCTCACATCGCGCTCATCCTTTTGCGCCTTTTTAAAATCCGCCGTCGCTTTTTCGTTTTTCGTTTGCGCGTCGGCCAGCGCCGCGTCGACCTCGCCCAAGGCTTCGCGCGCGGCTTTGCGCCGCGTCAACTCCTCGTTGGCTTGGGTAAGATTTTTTTCGCGCTCGGTCCGTTTGGCGAGCAACGCCTGTCGCTCGTTGAAGCGCTCGCGCGCGGCGATCAGCATTTCCTTTTCCTTGACCGCCGCCTGATAAGCCTTTTCATCGGCGGCGAGTTGCGCACTCTCCGCGTTCATTTTCCGCAGGTCGGCCAATTCCTCTTGCAGTTTGGCCAGCGCGGCGTCGTTGGCTTCCGCCCGTGCTTGCGTCGACGATTTTTCCCGCTCGATTTTCTCGCGCTCGTCCTTGCGTGTTTGCAGGGCGTCGCGTTTTTTCTCCGCGTGTTGATAGGCCTCGCGCGTTTGCGTTGCCGCTGCGTCGGCCCGCGCGATTTTCTCGTCGAGCTCGCGCGCGCCTTCCTGTGCAACGGCGATTTCCTCGCCCAAACGTGTTCGCGTCGGCTCGTCGAGCAGCGCGCTTTGCATGCCCTCGATGATCTTGTGCAGATCGTTCAGATCGGCCTTCGCCGCCTTGTGCGCCTCGTCGATGCGGTCCAGGCCGAGCATGCGCCGTACGTGACCTTTGCGCACCTCGCCCTGATCGCTGCTGAGCACGGCCAGTTCTTTTTGCCGCGCGAACACCGAGCGCACGAAGGCGGTTTCGTCCAAGCCCAGCAGCCGCGCGACCTGCTCGCCAACCGGCTTGTCCTGCTCGGCCAACACGCGATCGCTTTCGTCAAGCAACGTCGCCTTGTGCGTGAGCGCCTTGCCGCGCAGTTCGCGCCGCACGCGGTAGCGCTCGCCGCGCACGGAAAATTCCGTCTCGACCTCGACCGGCTCCTTGGCCGTCGCGCCGGCGGTGCGGATCATCTCCTTGTCGAAGGGCATTTTGCCGTACAGCGCAAACAGCAGCGCGTCGAAGAGCGACGATTTGCCCGCGCCGTTCGCGCCGATCACGCCGATCAGTCCCTGCGTGGGAAACTCGATGTCCGCCGCGCGGTAGCTTTTGAAATTGCGCAGGGCCAGGCGGTGGAGAATCATCGCTCGGCCTCCGCGAGGTATTTGCGGCCCAGCGCGAGCACGCGGGCGCGGCGCTCGGGATCGGTCAGCGTTTGCGCGAGATGATCGGCGAACAGATCGGGCAGCGAAACGGTCGCCAGTTCGACGACCTCGAGTTTGCTCGCGCCGCCGACGAACGATCGCGTGATCAGCGTGGCCAGCGCGGCGGTGAACGGTTCGCTCAAACGGCGATTGGTCAGCCCCGCCGCCTGCGCCGGATCGAGCCCGGCCAGATGCAGACGCACGATCGCGCCGTCGAGCGCCAGCGGCTCGGCCTGTTGCGCAATCGCCGCAAGAATTTCCGCATCGGTTTTCGCGCGGCAATCCTCGACGGTCAGCTTGTACTGGGGGCGAATGGCCAACGGCTGAAAGGTCGCCTGCGGATGCGTCGGATCGGCCAGATCGACCAGCATCCAGCCCTTTTGCTTGTCGAGTTCACGCTCGCCGACGTGCTCGGTCGAGCCGCTGTACGCGGCCAGCCCCGGCCCGCTCAGCACGCGGTGGCCGTGCCAGTGGCCCAACGCGGTGTAGGCGAAGGCGGCGAATTTTTCGCGGCGCGCGCCCTCGATCACCTGCTCGCCGAACTCTTCCATCATGAACTTCGCGCCGACCGACGCGTGTAGCGCGAGCACGTTGATCGCGCCGGGCACGGGCGCGAGCGCATCGAAGGCGGCGAAGAACTCGTCGATGTCCAGCAGGTGCGGCACGCCGTGCACGACCAATTCGCCCAGGCGCACCGACTGCGCCGCCGGGCGATAAAGCGGATGCACGCCGGGAATGTTTTCCAGCGCGGCGAGAATCGGCCCGGTGAACGCGGTGCGCGGCGCGTCGTGATTGCCCGCGAGCACGACCACGGGCAGCCCCGCGTCGGTCAGGCGTTTCAAACCGGCCAGGCCGTGGGTGAGCGCGCGATTGGTCGGGCTGGCGCGGTGGAACAGATCGCCCGCGTGCACCACCGCGTCGACGTCCGCGGCGATGATCGCCTCGATCGCTTTGTCGAACGCGTCGTAAATGTCATGTTCGCGCAGCGGCACGCCGTCGTCGCCGATGACGTTCAAATCGGCGTAGCCCAGGTGCGTGTCGGACAGGTGGGCGATCTTCACCGCGCGGCTCCGAGGATTTTTTGCACGACTTCGTCGAGCGCGTCGACCAGTTGAAAGCCGGGGGCGAAGGCGACCATTTTCCCCTTGAGGAAAAACGCGGTCGCCGGCACGCCGCGCAACTGCACCGCCTGCGCGATGCGGGGCGCATCGGTCGCGCGGGCGTGATAGCCCAGCAGATCGTCGGGATGACGGCGGAGCAATTCGAGCGCGTTGGGCGCCATTTTCTTGCAGAACGGGCACGTGTCGGACCACAGAAAAAGCATCACCGGCTTGTCGGCCTGCAACACTTTTTCGGCGAAGTCCTCGTCGGCAATCTGCGTGAAAGACGCCTCCGGTTTCTTTTCCTTTTTGCTGAACCAACCCATGGTTTACGCTCCCAATTTCGGCGTCGGCGGCGACGGCAGATCGCCCGGCGCTTTTTTTCGCGCGGCGATTTTGGCTGCTTCGTAACGTACCGGATGACGATTCTCACGCAGCAGTTTGGCCGAGAGAAAATATGCGTCGACGCCCGAGCCGGCCCAGACGAGCAGCAGCATGACCACCCAGCGCCCGACGATCGGCAGCAGACGCGGCGCGTTGTGCGTCGCATCGCCGGTGATGTCCAGGTGCGCCATCACCACGGCCTGAAACGGACCGGTGAACTGCACGACGAAACCGGCCAGACACGCCAGCGTCAGCACGACGAAGATCAGCCCGCGATAGCGATAGCCGAGGCGATACTGCCCCAGGCCGGGCATAACGGCGATGGAATAAATCACCGGACTCCACAGCGGATCGTGGCGCAGCTTGCGCTTGCTCATGCGCGCGGCTCCTCGTCAATGACCTCGACGTCGATGATCCCCCGGTCCATGCGCAGCTTGCGGCGGTACCGCTCCTTGAGCCAGCGGGCGAACCACTGCCGCGCGGGTGGAATAAGCAGCGTCAGGCCGGTGATGTCGGTGAGAAATCCCGGGGTGATCAACAAAATGCCGCTGGCCAGCACGAGCACGCCTTCGAGGATCGTGTCGCCGGGCAGCTTGCCGGATTGAATTTCCTTCTGGAACTGAATGAATACGCGTAGGCCTTCGCGGCGCGCGAGCAGCGCGCCGAGCCAGCCGGTGAAAAGGACGACCAGAACCGTCCAGACAAGGCCGATGTGCTCGCCGACCTTGACCAACAGATAGAATTCGACCAGCGGAATCAGCGTAAAGGCGAGAAACAAACGACCGAGCAAGGGATCTCCTTTCGTGGGGTTTCCCACACTATAATCCTTCGCCGGCGGTTGCACAAATTTGGTGCAAAATAAGGCGCGCTTCGTGTTCACGGCCCTTCGCCGCGTCCGTCCACACGGTTATCCACAGGGTTATGCGCAGATCCTGTGGACAGAGTGAATGAGGGCTCAGCCAAGGTCCTTTTTCGCGCGCTGCCACAGCGCCTCGAGTTCGTCGATGGATTTGTCTTTGAAATCCGTCCCTTCGGCGGCGACGGCCTCTTCGACTTTCTCGAAGCGCGCGATGAACCGGTTGGTGCAACGGCGCACGGCGTCTTCCGCATTGACCCCCAGATGCCGTCCAAGGTTCACCAGGGCGAAAATCGCGTCGCCCAGCTCGTGCTCGATGTGCGCCTTGTCGCCGGAAGCGATCGCCTCGGCCAATTCGCCTTTTTCCTCGACCAGCTTGTCCCACACCTGCCCGGCGTTTTCCCAGTCGAAGCCGACCTTCGCCGCGCGCTCGCTGATGCGGTAGGCGTACAACAGCGCGGGCAGCGACGTGGGCACCTTGTGCATGACGCCCGCGTGCGTGGTCGTGTTCTTCTCCTGTTTTTTGATCGCCGACCACTGCGCGACGACCTGCTGCGAATTTTCGATCTTCGCCTCGCCGAAAATGTGCGGGTGCCGCCGGACCATCTTTTCGCCCAGCAACTGCAGCACGTCGTCGATGGAAAACAGGCCGTCCTGCTCGGCGATGCGCGCGAGGAAGAGAATCTCCCACAGCGTGTCGCCCAACTCTTCAGCCAGGCCGGGCCAGTCGCGTTTGTCGGCGGCGTCGAGCGCTTCGTAGGCCTCTTCCAGGAAGTACTTGAGCACCGATTCGAGGGTTTGTTCGTTGTCCCACGGGCAACCGTCGGGGCTGCGCAGGCGGCGCATGATGGCGACGCATTCGTCGAAGGTGTACCTGGTCACGGGCGATCTCCTCGGGAAAGTCGCCCCGTTGTAGCGCATGGCGCGGTCAGTGACAAGGGAAGAGGATCTACTCCATAAAGTTCATGATGAAATCGACGACCCGGGCGCCGAAGCGGACGAGATCGATGATCGGGTCCGTCGCGGGCACGGCCGGCTCGACGTCGATGGCGTCGGCCCAGTCGGCGAAGGTGTACTCGGAATACTGCAAAAAGCCGCTGAAGTAAAACACCTCGATGCGCCGCACGCCGACCGCCTTGGCCGCGGCCACGTCGGCCGACAGTTCCGCCGGCGTCGCGTATCCCGGTAGGCCGTTGTGACGCACCAGCCCCACATCGACCACTGCGGCGTCGCCGTACAGTTCCAGCGCCGATTGCGCGTAGGTGGTCACGAAGTAGGCCGACGCCTCGAAGAGCCCGACCATGTGCGCGTACTCGGTGGAATAGGCGCACGGCGCGATGCGATCCCACCCGATGCCGCTCATGGGAATGTTGCAGGAATCCTGAATGTCGGTGTCGCCGTCGACCAGATCGTCGAGCATGAACGGATACGTGGTGATCTGCATCTCATAACCGAGGTCCTGAAAATCGGAAACGATCTGCGCGTAGCGCTTCACCGAACCGACAAACCGTTCGCGGTCCATCGTCCCTTCGAGCAGGGTCCACAGCAGCGCGAAGTCGCGGTCGTTCCACGCCTGTTGGATCTGCTGATCCAACGGGTGGCCCAGTTCCATGTTGACCGAGATGGTGTCCACGGCCGAGCTCACCGTTTCGATCCAGTCGACGAGCGCGTGCGCCTCCTCCTCGAACAGATCGATGTTCTCCTCGCTGGGGAAACCGCCCTCGCTGACGTAGGGGCAGATCGTGACCGGCACGCCCAGTGCCTCGGTCTGGGTGAGGATCGCGGCCAGATTCGCCGAACCGACGTCGCCGATGCCCGCCCCCAGGTAAAGGCGGAAACCGCGCGCGGCGAATTCGTTCAGGTACGGCAGCACGGCCGCGTGGTTGTAGGTTTTGATGCTGATTTCGGGAGCATCGTCATCGGCCGTGTCATCGTCAGCGGTGTCGTCGTCGGTGGTGTCGTCATCGGTCGTATCATCGTCGGTGGTGTCGTCATCGAGCGTATCATCGTCGGTGGTGTCGTCATCGAGCGTATCATCGTCGGTTGTATCATCATCGAGCGTATCGTCATCGCCGCTGTCGTCGTCCACAGCGTCGTCGTCGATTGCGTCGTCATCGACGGCCGCATCGTCGTTGTTATCATCGTCGTCATCGTCGTCGCAGGATGCCGCGAGCATGAAACCAAAAAGGGCCAATACCGCCGCCAGCCATGCCATGCCGGTCATTTTCATGGCAAACCTCCACACACATTCTTCGGTTTTTTGGATGGCGGTGAACGGCAGGTAAGGTAATGATACCAAGCGCGGCCGGCGACGGCAACCGATTATTCGCGGTTCATTTCCGCGCCGCGATGCTGCCTTGCCAGCCCGGCGGTGATCTGCTATGCCTACTGCGTTTGTAGAGGAATGCGCTTCGCTGACGGGAAGCCGGTGCGAATCCGGCGCGGACCCGCCACTGTGAGGGGCGAGCCAATCGCCACAAGCCACTGGGCGCGAGCCTGGGAAGGCGGCGACGGGCGCCAGCAGCTCCGAGCCAGGAGACCGCAGCGAAACGCCGAACTGCCTACCGCTCTTCGAGGGTTTGAGAGTGGTGGTGAATCGATTGCGATCTCACCTTCCCCACATCCTTCGAACCGGTAAGGCGCCACTTTCCACATTTAAGGAGGAACCGATGAAACATGTGGATCGATGGGCCTTTCTGGTCGCCGTGTTTGCCGTCCTGGCCCTGACGGTAACGCCGATGATCGGCTGCGGCGACGATGACGATGACGACGATGACGACGATGATGTCGCCGACGACGACGATACCGGCGACGACGACACCGGCGACGATGACGACACCGGCGATGATGACACAACCGACGACGACACCGGCGACGATGACGACGACTGGGTGGAAATCACGCCCGGCGCGCAGATGATCCCCGTCGGCACGACCTGCACCTTCACCGCCGAGGGCGAAGTGGACGGCGTCGCGGCGACGTCCTTCACCTGGTCGATCGACGAAGACGACGTGGCCACGGTGGCCGACGGCGTAGTGACGGCGGTGGCCGCCGGTCAGGCGACGTTGACGGTCACGGCGGGCGAAGCCAGCGCGCAGGCGTTGATCGCGGTCGGTCCGGACGTTTACTCCTTCGACAACCTCAACGGCGTGGCCACGGCGATCAACCGCGGCGACGAAAGCGCCATCGCCGACCTCGCCGGCGGCAGCATCGGCACGGTGTTGCAGAGCGCGACGGTCGATACGGAAAACGGCCTGCTCTACTACGTCGATTCGGCGGACTATGCGGCGGGCGTGACCGGCAACGAAAAGCTGATCATGGTCGATCTGCTCGACGAATACGCGACCACCGACATTTCCCTCAACCAGGACAGCCCGTGGGCCGCGACCGTTTTCTTCGACGCGGTGTGGGTGACCGGCAACCTCGACGATACGCTGGCCAAGGTGACCGTCGACGGCGAGAAAGCGTCCGTCGAGTACTTCGATCTGGATGAAGGCTGCGCGCCGACCGCCGTGCTGGGCGTGGGCACGAGCCTGTACGTCGCCTGCTCCGGCTTCGATTGGGGCACGATGGCCTACGCCGACGGTCAGGTGCTGGTGATCAATCCGACGACCGGCACGATCCTCAGCCGCATCGCGCTGCCGCAGGTCAATCCGAACGGACTGGCCGTGGCCGCTTCCGCCGATTGCAGCGACCTGTTCGTGGTCTGCACCGGCAACTACAGCGATCAGACCGGCAAGATCGTCAAGATCTGCACGCATGAGAACGTGGTGAAATCCAGTTTCGACCTGGGCGTGGCGCCCGGCCCGATCGGCATCAGCGCCGAGGGCATCGCCTTCGTCGGCGAAGGCATGGCCGGCAACGTCTACGTCTTCGACACAGCCGACAACTCGATCATTCACGGCGACGCCGATCCGCTGACCATCCCCGACGCGTTTTGGGTGCAGGGTCTGGGCGTGCTCCCGGAAACGGGCGACGCGTACGTCTGTGACCAGGGCAACGGCAAGGTGTACGTGCTGGCGGGCGACGACTACAGCGACGTGTTCAACGTCGCGTTGCCCAACCCGGGCGGTGTGGCCTTCTGGTAAGATCGGGCAACCGCTTCACCCTCTCCTTTGGGGAGAGGGTCGGGCGACAGCCCGGGGTGAGGGACTTTCGGCTCTACGCGCGCCCTCATCCCCGGCCCTTCTCCCACCGGGAGAAGGGAGATCGGGCAACCGCCCGGGGTAAGGGAAAAAATTCAAGCCCGCTCCGTCACGGGGCGGGCTTTTTTATTGCCCGTCAAAAATGGTGGCACTGATCCGCCGAACACAGTGAGGCTTATCAGTGTATATTTAAAACACTGATAAACTCGCTCACTTCGTTCATTCGTGTATCAGTGCCACGGAAGCCAGGATGGCTTGTTTTATTGTCCGTCGAGGTCGGCGACGCGAATCAACTCCACGTTTTCGTCCAGGCGCGTCAGCGGGCCGAAACCAAGCTCGCCCTTGCCGGGCAGCACGCCCATGTGTTGATACGGCGACGGACCCTTCGTTTCCCAATCCTCGTAGGCGACGATCAGGTCGGGATAATCGTCGTTGTTGATCTGCGCCACGGCGAGGAAGAGATTGCCCTCCGAGCCGAAAAGAAAATCGGGCTGGCGGAACGTGCCGTCGGACCGGCCGTGGAGAATCCCCACGCTGCCATAGCCATAGCCGATCACGAGATCGAGATTGCCGTCCCGGTCGTAGTCGGCGGCGACCAGCAAATTCAAGTAATCGGTCTCGATCTCCATCGCCTCCGCTTCGGTCAGCGTGCCGTCGCCGTTGCCGTGCAGAATGTACAACTCACCGTGGGAAAACGTGGCGATCACATCGAGGTTGCCGTCGCCGTTGAGGTCGTGGGCGGCCAGACTTTCAAACCAAAAACTGACGTAATAACCGGAAAAGCGCTCGCTGCGCTCGAACGTGCCGTCGCCGTTGTTGGTGTAGATGTACAGATATTTTTTCGCTCCGAGCGCCAGGTCCGGCCGTCCGTCGTTGTTGAAATCGGCGGCGATCATACTCACGACCGAGTACTCGCTCAGGTCGACGATTTCCGTTTCCGTGAAGTGCCCCGCCCCATCGTGGGCATAGAGATACACTTTCTTGTGGTAGAACGAATACCCCGCCAGATCGAGGATGCCGTCACCGGTAAAATCGGCGGCGACAAAGCCGTCCGGAAAATGCAGATTGATGTTGTTGACCTTTTTGTATTGTACGCCGTTGCCTTGATTGAACAGCACGTCGATGCCCTGGAAAGACGAAAGAACGATATCGGTGTGTCCGTCGTCGTCGAAATCGGCGACGGCGATGTCGTCCGCACGGATGTCGGCATCGAGCACAACCGGCTCGCCGTACCCTTTTCCGTCGTTGAGCAGTGCGCGCAAGCCGTCGTCGCCGCTATAGACCAGATCATCGCCGTAGACGAGCGGCGTGGCGTCGTCGTCATCGGTCGTGTCGTCGTCGCTCTCATCGTCATCGTCGTCATCGCCGTCATCGTCGCCCGCATCGTCGTTGTCGTCGTCAGCCTGCCCTGAGCTTGTCGAAGGGTCGTCATCGTCACCGCAGGCAAACAGCGCCAGACAGCAAAGCAACAACAGTATCCATTTCAACCACCGCATCGGTCCCTCCCTTTTTTCCCGTCGACGCAATTGTCTCATCCGAGAAGATTAAAACAAAAAAGCGATCAACCGAACCATCATGGCCTCCGTTTGACCGCTCTCCTCGAATCGGCACTCGACCCCCACGCAACTAAAACACAACTCGACAATTATCTCAATGAAAAAAGGGCGGTCGAAACCGCCCTTGATCGCGTGAAGAAGCGTCGCCTAGAGAACCCCGCCCGGCCGCGTATGGTCGTAGCAGAAATACGGCTCGCCGTCGCAGGCGGCGTTGTCGGGAATCGTCGCCGGCGCGACCACGGCGCTTTGCTCGGTGAAAAATTCGCCCCAGTGCACCACCAGCCGGTCGCTTTCCAGCTTGTAGCGCACGGCCTGGAAGAGCGAGGTGGAATCGGGCGGCTCGTTCGGGTGATACGCGCCCATCGTGCCGGGAATCACCTTGAGCGTGAGCACATCGTTTTGCGCCGTGTCGCCGGTCAAGGTCAGGTCGAGCACCTCGGCGTCGTAACCGGAAATCAGCCGCTCTTCGCCCTCGATGGTCGCCGGCAACGAATTGCCGTAGCTGTCGCGCCGCAGAATCATCTCGGTGGCCGCGCTGTAAAAACGATCGGCGTTGGCGTTGTAGGCCGCCGTGCCCTTGTGTACCTCGGAAATCGCCAGTAACTCGGATTGCGGCTGGTCCATCGGATTGTCGATCCAACCATAACCGTGGGAACTGTTGAGTTGATCGAAGTTGGTCGCGTCGAAATAATCGGTCTGGCAGATCAGGCCGGTGGCCGCGCCGAGCAACTGCAGTTCGTCGGTCAGCGTATCGACGCTGGTGAAGCGGCTGTAGGGCGCGGGGTCGGTCAGATTGACGTCCAACGCCGTCTGCAATTGCGTCCGCACCGCGGCGGACACCATCGTATATTGACAAGCGGCATAGGTCGGATCGTTATGATCGGCCCAGACGTACGCGGTCCATTCGACCTGGCCCAGCGCGAAGTAGATCGTCTGCCCGGCGCCCTGCCCCTCGTGGTACTTCAAAATCTGCGCCTGGCCCAACGCCATATCCTTGGGCAGCGCCAGCGGTTCGTCGCCCAGGCCGCCTTCGCCGTAGCTGAACTTGTCCCAATCCACTTCGGCGGGCGAAGCGGTGACGTCATACCCGGCGCGCTCGGCCAACATGGCGGTCAGATCGTCGGAGAGAATGCGCACGTGATCGAGCACCAGCACGACGTCCTTGAACAGGATCTTCAGAATGTAATTGCCGTTGTCGCCGGTCACGTAAGTGTCGCCGGTGTCCTTGGCGGTGAAGTTGATCTCCATCAACTCCATGCCCTCGTTGCGCGCGGAATACCACAGCGCGTATTTGACCGCCGTGTCGTAGGTCACCCCGCAGATTTCCCCGTCGTCGCACACGCCGTCATGATTGCCGTCGGGATCGATCTCCGCGCTGTCGAATTCGATCAACTCGCCCGCCGGCTGGATGTAATGCGCGGCGCTGGATTTGGGATCGCCCTCGGTGTGGCCCGTGTGGCCGCCGCCGTGCGCGCCCCAGGCGGTGAACTCGACGAGGAACGATTTGCCCTCGATCATCGTATACATTTTCCCGTCACTGCCGAATTCGATCGGATAGGGAAACTCCAACTCGCCGACGCCCTCTTCCCCGTGCTCGTCGTCGTCATCGTCGCCGTGATCGTCGTTGTCGTCGTCGTCACCGCCGCCGCAATCGCACGCCGGCAGCAAGGCGAGAATTGCCGACAGCATTAAAAATATCGACAAGAGTCCCCAACGTTTCATCACCGTGTCCTCCCCATGGGTTTGATTAACCTTTCGGCAAGACAATCCAGGAATTTGAGGAAAAACGGAGGGTTCGGCAATTTTCGGGAACTCGTAAGTTCTAATTATGCGTTACTCATGGGGAAATGATCGCCACATTCGTGAGGCCGATGCATCGCTTGCTCTCCACGGAATCAATTGCCGCAGCCGTAATTGCCGAGATCGTCGTCATCGAGCAAAAAGTCGATCTCATTGACAGGTTCATCCGGCGCGGTCGTTCCGGATTCGAGGCTGTCGAGAACCAATTCCTGTACCTGATATTCATAGGCATGGCCGACCATCACGAACGAATCGTCGGCCAGGCGCCCCAGGCGATAGCCGCTGCTTTTATCGTAGTTGCCGGTCGGCGCCCACGAATACGATTGAAGCGGCGCGCCCGCGCTGGTGTAGGTGTTGAGGATCGCGCTGCAATCGGTCGCACACTCCCGGCCGGTGACGACGACCCGCCCCGCCTCACCGGCAATGACGTCGCAAAAACGCGTCGAATTTTCCGTGGCCGAGGACAGCGTCCAGAGCACCTCGCCATCGGAACTGTATTTGCTGAGATACGAATTTTCTCCGGAGCGATAACTGGCGAGCAGCACGTTGTCCTGATCGTCGACGGCCACCGCTGAAGGTCTTTCCTCATCGCTCAAATCGGAAAACACCTGCCATAAAAGATCGCCTTGCGCGTCGAACTTCAAGGTGACCGTTCGATAATCATGCAGACTGATGGCGGTATAACCGACGACGATGATGTTTTCCCGGCTGTCCAGAACCGCGTCGACCGCCGCGAGATAGCAGGTGTGATCGCCGACGGTCCGACAGTAATCGTACCCTTCGACCGCGCGCCAAAGCCGCTCGCCGGTCGGCGAGAATTTCTCCAGCAGCAGCCGGTGTTCGAATCCCGAGTTGTAAACCTCGCCGATCAAAATGGGATTGTTCTCGCCGTCCAGCAGCAACCTGGTCCCGTGGGAACTTTTCCAGCCGCGAACCTCGCTGGCCTGCAACCATTGGGGGATTCCCTCGTTGTGGTATTTCATCAACGCGGCTTTGGCATGCCCTTCGGACCGGACGGAACCGACCAGGTAAACGCCGTCCTGCCCATCCGCCAGCACCTGGTTCGTTTGGCTGCCGGAATACCCGGTCAGCGGATAGTCGGTCTGCCATAATAGGTCGCCGTCGGGCCCTACCTTTCGCAGCAGGAACGGATGGTCCGGGGCATAACCGGTAACAAAGGCGTTCCCCAGCCCGTCCAACGACAGCTCCCACATTTCCCATGTCCGGCCGCCGAGGTTGACGTTCCACAACACCTGGCCCGTCGGCGAAAAACGCACCAGCTTATTGTCGCCGGCGTAAGTGATATAGTCGTTCAAGAGAATCAGCGTGACGCCGCCCGCCGCATCGATTTCGCTGCCGTACAGGTAGCAGCTTTCCAGAAAAAACGCGTTCTCCCAGGATACCGCACCCTGATCGTCGAACTTTTTGGCAAAGGCTTCGGCGTCGAAATCGACAAAATTCGCCGCGGCCGGCGTAGCGGATAGAAAAACCAACAGAATGGAAATGATGAAACGAAACATCCATGCCTCCATAACCACATTTCCATGGTCGCTTCTTTTGCCCCCGCGCGCATTACACCATAAACAAATATCCTTTTCAAACAAAAAGCCGCTCCGGCGAGGGGGCGGGCTTGGGTGTTCGTCGCGAAGTGTGTAGCGCCCTCATCCCCGACCCTTCTCCCACGGGGAGAAGGGAGTCCACGGCGGCCGCTTTTTACCCTCTCCCATTTGGGAGAGGATCGGGCGTCAGCCCGGGGTGAGGGAATGTCCATACAAGTTATTTACACCCAGCGTTTTCTCGTCCGAATTGAGCCGCCGAGAGCCGACAAGCCCCGGTGGGGCGCAGGTCAGTAGCGAAGGGCGACAGCCCTGGAAAGCTAAGCCCGCCCGGAACCGACAAGCCCCGGAGGGGCGGATGGTCAGTAGCGAAGGGCGGCAGCCCTGGAAATCGCGGTCCATTCAGACCATTCAACCCCTGACAAGGGGTGGAGGAATCTTTGATAATTCGTATCGACGATCTTTCCTGCACCCCTTTCAAGGGTTGGGCTTGAAGGAAACAACTATCCTTTTCAAACAAAAAGCCCGCCCCGGTGAGGGAGCGGGCTTTGCGGATGCCGTAATGCGAGCGCTTATTCTTCTTTCTTTTTCTTCTCACCCAGCACGAGCTTGAGGGTCACGCCTTCCACCTCGGTGGCCACGTCGCCGTCGGTCGCAAAGCCGATGGCGTCGGCACGGGCGGCGGCGCGCAAATCCTCGAGCACCGGCTCCAGGTCGGCGCGCATCTTCTCGGAGCAGGTCACCTCCAGCGAGGCCAGCGGGTGCCCCTGATGCACGGCCTGGTCGGTCTTCCAGCGACGCGCGCCGGTGAGGATCGCCACCAGCAGCTTGCCCAGGTCCTCGGCCTTGTCGTCGAACTGCGCCTCGTCGATCGTGGGCCACTGGTCGATGTGAATCGACACCGGTCCGCCGTACTGCTTGAAGACGATCTGGTAGATCTCGTCGGTGATGTAGGGGATGAACGGCGCGAACAACTTGAGCACCCCGTAGCCGATGGAAAACAGCGTGTGCCGCGCGGCCTCGACCTGCCCGGTCGTGAAGCGGTCCGGATTCCAGAACCGATCCTTGACGATCTCCAGGTAATTGTCGCAAAACTCGGCGAAGAAGAACCGCTCCGCGCCCTTGAGCGCCTGGTTGTATTCGTAGCGGTCCAGCGCGTCGGTCGTCTGCCGCACCATGCGCGCGAAACGCGAGAGGATCCACTTGTCGACCACGGTCGGCTCGCCGGACGACAGCGGGCGACGGTTGCCCTCTTCGTCCTGCAGGTAGGTGGTGATAAAGCGAATCGCGTTCCACAGTTTGGTCATCAAGCGCTTGCCGTCGGCCACGTCGCGCTCGGTGTAGCGCAGGTCGTTGCCCAGCGTCGCGCCGGCCGACCAGTACCGCAGCGCGTCGGCGCTGTATTTTTTAATCACCATCATCGGATCGACGAAATTGCCGGCCCGCTTGGACATCTTCTTACCCTTTTCGTCCAACCCCCAGCCGCTGATCATCACCTGTTTCCACGGCAGCGTGCCGGTGTGGTGATGGCTCTTGGCGACGGTGTAGAACAGCCAGGTGCGGATGATCTCGAAGGCCTGCACGCGCACGTCCATCGGGTAGATGCGCTCGTGCAGCGCATCGTCGAAGGCCCAGCGCGAGTTGATCAGCGGGGTCAGCGAACTGGTCATCCAGGTGTCCATGACGTCCTGCTCGCCGATGAACTTCTCGCCGCCGCATTTGGCGCATTTGCTGCCGGCGGGCGGCGGGGTTTGCGTCGGATCGACCGGCAGAACCTCGCGCGGAGCGATCAGCGGTTCGTGACACTCGGCGCAATACCACAGCGGGAACGGCACGCCGTAGAACCGCTGGCGGCTGATGCACCAGTCCCACTTGAGGCCCTTGACCCAATCGTCGTAGCGGACCTTCATGTGCTGGGGGAACCATTCGAGTTCCGTCGCGCGCTGCAGGTATTCGTCCTTCTGGCCCAGCAGCTTGATGAACCACTGCGGGCTATGGTTGAACTCGACGGTGTGGCCGCAACGTTCGTGCACGCCGACGTTGTGGACCAACTGTTCGGCTTTGATCAGGAAGCCCTTTTCCTTGAGCGCGGCGATGATCGCCTTGCGGCCGTCCTTCATGTTCAGGCCGGCGAATTCGCCCGCCAGTTCGTTGAGGCGGCCGTGTTCGTCGAAGACCACCCGCGTGTCGAGCTGATCTTCCTTCCACTTCATTACGTCTTCGTTGTCGCCCCAGGTGCAGACCATCATCAGGCCGGTGCCGAAGGTGATGTCGACGGCCGGACTGGTCTTGATGTCCACCGCGTAATCGAACAGCGGCACGATCGCCTTTTTGCCGATCAGGTGCGTGTAGCGCTCGTCGTCGGGATTGACGTACAACGCCACGCAGGCCGGAATCAGCTCGGGGCGGCTGGTCGAGATGATCAGGTCCGTGCCGTCCTCGCCCTTGAAGACGATGTCGTTGAGCATCGAGTTCTGCTCTTCGATCTCGACGTCGGCCTGCGCCAGGCTGGTCTGGCAGTGGAAGCACCACTGGATCGGCTCGTCGCGGCGCTCGATCAACCCCTTCTCATAAAGGTCGACGAAGCTGTTCTGGCTCGTGCGGCGGCTGCGCGGATCGATCGTCGAGTACAGCAGATCCCAGTCGACGGAGATGGCCAGCGCTTCCCACAGTTCGCGGTAGGTCTGCGCGCCGATCTTCGTTTCCTTCAGGCACAGATCGACAAAGTCGGAGCGGTTGGTTTTGCTCTTGTTGATTTTGTACTTGGTTTCGACGTAACGCTCGGTGGGCAGGCCGTTGTCGTCAAAGCCCATCGGGTAAAAGACGCTGAAGCCGCGCATGCGCTTGAAACGCACGACGAACTCGGCCTGGCTGTAGCTCATCGCGTGGCCGACGTGCAAATGCGCCGAACTGACGTACGGCGGCGGGGTGTCGACCGAATAAACCGGACGCGGATCGTCGGGATTGAACTTGTAGATACCCCACTCATGCCACAGATTCTGCAACCGGGGCTCGGCTTCCGAGGGCTCGTAACGCTTGGGAAAATCAAAAGACACGATAATACTCCTTTGTGATCGTGTACGGATCATAGGGGCGAAAAGATACGCGCCAACAAGGGCTAAAGTCAAGCGAGGAAACAAATATTTCATCGGCGAATCGGGCCTCTTTCCGCGCGGAACCGATGCGGTTATTATGTTCGCCGTCCCGCGGGTGGCGATGGTGTTTTAAAGGGAAAGGACCCGACCATGAAACGACTGGCTCTTCTTTTGCTGATTCTCTCGCTCTTGTTCTGCTTCGCCTGCGGCGACGATGACGATGACAACGACTCCCATGACGGCGATGACGACGATAGCGCCGACGACGACGATAACGATACCGGTGACGACGATGACGACACGACGCCCACGCCGACGGGCTGGGACGACATCACAATCAGTGAAATCGCCGCGCCGGATGAAACGACGGTCCGCGTGACGCTCAGCGGCGATCCGGGCGACGAACAGGCCGAGCAGGCCGGCATTTACTCGCTGACCAGTCCCAAACACGACCTGGAAATTTCCGCGGTCGATTACAACGCCGTATCACGGGAGGTAACGCTGACCACGGCCAAACAGGCTCTGGGGCTGACCTACACGCTGACCATCGAGCCGGCGGACGCCAAAGAGGCGCTCACCGCCGATTTTCCCGCCGCCGACACGGCGAAATTGTGGGCGATCGATTTCAGCGATCCATATTTCGGTCAATATGAAGTGACCGCCTACCGCGCCGCCGTCGGCGACTCCTGCACGGTTTACCTCGAAGAGGGGATGAACATCGACAACACCGACGACGTGGTGACCAAGTTCGACGAGCAGATTTTCCCGACGCTTACCGGCTTGTTTGTCGATCCGCCCGACCAGGACGACAACGGGCGCATTCTGATTTTCGGTCTGAACGGATACGGTTACTACGGCGGCTACTTCAGCCCGGTGGACACCTTCCCCGAGGAAACCGCCTGGTCGCAATGGGGCAGTCACTCCAACGAAAAAGAGATGATCTACATCAACGTCGAGGGCGGCACGCTCGACGAAGTCAACGTCGTGCCGCATGAGTTCCAGCACCTGCTGTACAACCACCGGCACGGCACCTACGGCGAATACTGGGACTACCACGACGAAGGGCTGGCCGAGTGCGCCTGCCACGCGGTCTTCGGCGTCAAACAGGGCGCGGTCGACTACTTCTTCAATTCCAGCGCGGTGGCTCAGGGGCTGTCACTGGTGCACTGGTCGTGGGGGGTGTACGACAACTACGTACAGGCCTACCTGTGGTGGACCTACCTCGCCTCGCGCCTGGACGGCGTGGCCGCCTACGGTGAAATCTTCGACCTGGACACCGGCAATCCCGACGAAGTCGGCGCCTGGCTGACCGCCCAACTGGGCATCGATTTTCCCACCGCGCAGGGCCAATGGTACGCGGCCAACTGGATCATGGCCGCCGCCGGCGACACCGGTTACCGGGGCATGATGAACTGGTCGCCGCACACCGCGCCGCACGTCGCCGCGGGCACGACCTCGGTCAACCTCGAGCCGTTCACCGGCGCGCTGTTCACGCTTGGTGAAACGTCCGTCTCCTACCCCGGCACCCAAGGCAGCCATATCGTTTATTTCGGCATCGACGACGAGGACAACATCGACGCCACCGAGCCCTTCGACATCGACGGCGGCGTGTTGATCACCTTCAACGAAAATCAGCAGCACGTGCTTTGGCCCGCCGAGCATTCCGGGCCGGATATCGCCGCGACCGGCGCCCGGCTGATCGCTTCGCCGGCGGCCGCTTCGCCGGCCTGGCTCGATCCGCCGCCGGTTCATCCACAGCGCCTCGACGCTCTGCGCGCCTGGCGCCACGGCGCGATCGAACGCCTGCGGAATCGTTAGCGACACTGTATTGGAAAATATTCTAATTTTCGGCAGTTATTGACCCCGAAGAACGGTCGGATTATATTGATTGTGTCTTATGCAGGAATGGTTGCGCATCATTTCAATAACATTCATGCGGAGAAATATTGCTTTCACCGTTAAGGTGAAGTTAATGAAAACGATCAGGGTAAGGTGATGATCCCCAGAAAATCTCATTACTTCTTTTTATCGGTCGTCACCATCATCGTTTTTATCGTCTTTACCTGGCGGATCGTCAATTACGCCGACCGCCAGATGCGCGAAACCTTGCAGCAACAAGCCCGATTGACCATCCAGTCCCTCGACATTCAGGATATTCGCCGGTTGACCTTCAGCGATGCGGATAAATCGTCCGCGGCCTTCCAACGCCTGGAAAAACAAATGAGGCAGGCGAACGCAACCATCGGCTGCCGCATGATCTACACCCTGGCCCGGCGTGGCGATCAACTCGTTTTCGGGCCGGAAAACCTCGCCGAAACGGACCGTTACGCCTCGCCGCCCGGCACGGTGTACCAACAGGCGCCCCGGGAATTGCACGACGTGTTTAATCGCCGACAGGAAAAATTCATCGGACCGTATAAGGATGAACACGGATCCTTCGTCAGCATGTTCGCGCCGGTGATCGATCCGGCCACCGGCGAACTTTTAATGGTGCTGGGCATCGACATTGAAACGTCGACCTGGAAGTGGCGCATTTTCAACCGCGCGGCGCTGCCGACGTCGTTGGTGCTGCTGGTCCTGTTGTTTTTGTTTATCCTCACCTGGTTGATTCGTTCCAACCGGGCTTTGCGCCGGCAGAAAGCGACCATCCGGTACGGGGAGGATCGCTACAGCAACTTCATCACCAACGCCAGCGAGGGAATTTTCCGCATCGATCTGGAACCGCCGGTCCGCCTCGACGAGCCCTACGACAAGCTGGTCGAACAGATCGCCCGGCGGGCGGTCGTGGGCGAAGTGAACGAGGCGCTGGCTAAAATGTACGGCCTTACTCCCGAGCAGATGGTCGGTCGTCCCGTTACGGAATTCGCGCCCAATTGCGGCGAGCAGATGGCCGATCTGACCAAAAACGAGGGGTACCGCATCGCCGAACGCATAGAAACCGAGGTGGCCGCCGACGGCAGCTCGATTCACATCGTTGAGAGCTATCACGGCGTCGTCGAAAACGGAAAACTCTTGCGGGTCTGGGGCGTGCAGCGCAACGTCACCGATCGCCATCAAACCGAAATCACCCTGCGGGAAAGCGAAGAAAAATATCGCCTGATCGCCGACAATATGGCCGATACGATTTCGTTGATGGATCTGAATTTCCGCTTCACCTACGTCAGCCCCTCCATTTTCCGCTTGCGCGGTCTCACCGTGGAAGAGGCTTTGGGACAATCGATCGACGAGATCATGCCGCCGCATGCGCTGACCCTGGCGATCCAAACCTTGCAAGAAGAAATGGCCCTGGAAGCCGGCGGCACGGCCGATCCCAATCGCACCCGCACGTTGGAGTTGGAGGAATACCGCAAGGACGGCTCGATCGTCTGGCTGTCCAACAGGATGTCATTCCTGCGCGACGAAAACGGCAAACCAACTGCCGTGCTTATCGTTTCCAGCGACATCACCGAACGCAAACGCGCCGAGGAGCAACTGCGCGAATTCAACAAACGCCTCAACGACATCATTGAATTTCTGCCCGACGCCACCGTCGTTATCGATCGCGACAAACGGGTGATCGCCTGGAACAAGGCCATAGAGGAAATGACCGGCATCGCCAAAAATGACATACTCGGCAAAGGCGATTACGAATATTCCTTGCCGTTTTATGGAGAACGCCGGCCCGTTTTGATGGACCTGGCGATGGCCAAAGAAAGCGACCATGACCGGGAATTGTACGACAATGTCACCACCGCCGGCACGATCCTCTATGGCGAGGTATACGCCCCGAAGCTTTTCGGCGGCAAAGGCGCCTATGTCTTTGCCACGGCCTCGGCTCTGCGCAACGAATCGGGGGAGATCGTCGGCGCCATCGAATCCATCCGCGACATCACCGGACGGAAAAACTCCGAGGACGCCCTGCGTAGCGCGCACGACCAACTGCTGTCGCTGCTCAACAGCCTGGACGAAATCATTTACGTGGCCGACATGGACACCTATGAAATTCTCTTCGTGAACAAAGTCGCCCAACAGGCGTTCAACGGTCCGATCATCGGCAAGTTGTGCTACCGGGAATTTCAGGATTTTGACAAGCCGTGTACGTTTTGCACCAACGAGATCATCAAAAAGCTGAACGGGCAGCCTTATCGCTGGGAACACCACAACAAGCATCTGGACCGTCATTACGTGCTCATCGACCGCGTCATCAAATGGCCCGACGGGCGCAACGTGCGCTTCGAACTGGCCACCGACGTCACCGACCTGCGCAGCGCCGAAAAAGAACGGGAAAAGCTCGAAGCGCAACTGCAACAGGCCATGAAAATGGAGGCGGTCGGCCGCCTGGCGGGCGGCGTGGCGCACGACTTCAACAACCTGCTGACGGGCATCACCGGCTACACGGAGCTGCTGCTGTCCACCTTGAACGACAACGATCCGATCGTCGGCACCTTGCTGGAAATCAAAAAAGCCGGCGATCGGGCGGCGGCGTTGACCACCCAGTTGCTGGCCTTCAGCCGCAAGCAGATCATCAACCCGAAGATCGTCGATTTGAACGAACTGGTGAACGATTCCGCTAAAATGCTCAAACGGCTCATCGGCGAGGACGTCGAACTGCGGTTCATCAAGGGCCAAAACCTGGGCCGGGTCAAAGTCGATTCCCATCAGATCGAGCAGGTGTTGGTCAATCTGGCGGTCAATGCGCGCGACGCCATGGAAAACGGCGGCGAGTTGACCGTCGAAACCGCCAACGTGTCGGTGGATGGCGAATACGCCCAACAGCACGTGGACGCGAAAATCGGCGAATACGTGATGCTCAGCGTCAGCGACAACGGGTGCGGCATGCCGCCGGAAGTGCTGGCGCACCTGTTCGAGCCGTTTTTCACCACCAAGGAAAAAGGCAAAGGCACCGGGCTCGGACTTTCGATGATCTACGGCATCGTCCGGCAAAACGAAGGCTTCATCACCGTGTACTCGGAAGTGGATACGGGAACGGTCATCAAAGTGTACCTGCCGCGTGTGCAGGGGGAAGTCGATACGGCGCGGCCGAAGATGACCGACACGCTGCCGCTGGGCAACGAGTCCATCCTGCTGGTCGAGGACGAGGAAACGGTGCGCAAGCTCGCCAAGCGGATCCTGGAACGGCACGGATACCGCGTGACGACGGTCGAAAACGGCGAACAGGCGTTGTTTGTGGCCCAACAGTCGAACACGCCCTTCGACCTGCTGTTGACCGACGTGATCATGCCGGGCATGAACGGCCGGCAATTGTTCGAGCATCTGCGCGCCGTCCAACCGGCCATCCGCGTTCTGTTCATGTCCGGCTACACGGAAAACACCATCGCCCACCACGGCGTGCTGGAGGAAGGCATGAACTTCATCCAAAAGCCGTTCTCCGTGGAAAGCCTCGTGCGCAAGGTGCAGGAAGTGGTCGGCGGCGACTGAGCCGTGCCGGGATTTTGTCGCCGTGACGGTTCGTGCTAAGGTGCGCTGAATTTCAATTTCGGTTGCCGCATGACTCATTCGCCGGACAATCCGCCCGCCCCGTTGCGCCGTTTGTGGCCGATGCTGGTCGGTCTGTGCGCCGTCGTCGCGTACCTGGGCAAGCTGACCAACGGCTTTTTGCTGTGGGACGACAAGCGGTTCATTCACCAGCGCGAACTGATCCACGATTTCGCCAATCTGCCGCAGTTTTTTACGACCGGTATGGACGGGCTGTACCGGCCGCTGCGCACGACGCTCTATTCACTCAGCTACGACCTGCTGGGCTTCGGCGAGCATGCGCTGCCCTATCATGTCGTCGGCTTGCTGTTGCACGCGTTGTGCGCCGTGTTCGTGTGTCTGTTGGTTTATCGCCTGACGAAAAACAACCTCATCGCCGGCGTGGCCGCTTTGCTCTTCGCGGTGCACCCCGTCCACGTGGAACGCGTCGCCTGGGTGACGGCCAGTTACGATTCGCTCGGCGACGGCCTGCTGTTGATCGCCCTGTTCATGTACGCCGGGCGTTTTCGCGACGATCGTCCGTCCTGGCGCAATTACCTGTATTTATCGCCGCTGACGTTGTCGGTCTTCTCGTCGGAAATGGGCGTGACGTTCCTGCCGCTGATCGCGGCCGTCGACTTTGTCACCGCCAAACGCGTGCCGGATCTGTTCACCTGGCGCTATTGGAAACACTACCTCGCCGCGGCGGCGGTCGTCGGGTTTTACTTCCTGGTGCGCCTGAGCGTGCTGGGGACGCTCGATCGCGCCGTACCGCGTCCGGCCGAGGGTTTCCTGTACAACCTGCTGACGGTGATGACGACCTGGCTGTACTACCTCAAGCTGTTCGTGGCGCATTGGCAGATGGCCTATTTCCACAACGTCCCCGTCGCCGGGCCGGGCCGCGACGCCGTCGGCTGGATGGCGTTGGCGATCATGGCGCAACTGGCGCTGATCGCCGTGCTCGGGCGTAAACGATGGCCGTGGGCGTCGCTGGGCATCCTGTGGTTTTTCGCCACGCTGTTGCCGCTGGCGCAGATTCTGCCGACCGTGCCGTATTTTCAGGAACGCTACGCCTACCTGCCGCTGGCCGGTTATGCGTTGATCGTCGCCGCGATCGCCGACGCGCTGGCGCGTACGCTTAAAGCGCGGAAAACGCGCCTCGCGGCCGCACTGATCGGCGCGGCCTATCTGGCGATGCTCGCCTCATACACCGCCGTGTACACCAAGGCCTTCGCCGACGATTTTACGCTCTGGTTGCGCACTGCCCTCGTCGCGCCCTGGCACGCCGGCGCGCAAAACAACCTCGGCACCGCCTACATGCAGCGGGGCGACTATGTCGCGGCGATTCCCTTTCTCGACCGGGCGGCCGGGTTGGATCCGCGCTTTGAAATCCCGTTGCGCAACCTGGGACGCTGCTTCGAAAAACTCGAGCGGCCCGACGACGCCTTTTGGGCTTACGGGCGCTATCTGAAGCTGATTCCGCAAGACGAGCAAACGCGGTTGCGCCGGGCGCTGATCGGCATCGCCTACGGTCATTCCCAGGCGGTGATCGCCGAACTCGAACCGCTGATCGCCAAGGGTGTACGTGAGCCGCGCCTGCTGCGGGCGCTGGCCATGGCTTACCTCGACGACGGGCAAAAGGCCGCCGCACGCGAGGCGCTGACGCAATACCTGTCGCTGCGCCCCGAGGATGAGCAGGCGCGCAAGATGCTGGCGAATCTGCCGCCCGAATCCGAGACTCCGTAATCCGCACCGATTTTCCCTTCCGGGAAATTTCTCGCCGCTGTCCCCGGTTGGTGCTATAATCCTTCTCTTGAATTTTACGCACTGCGTCAAAGGAAAGGTATGAAGCAACCGATTCTCATCACCTGCGGCGACCCGGCGGGCGTCGGGCCGGAAGTGGCGCTCAAGGCGCTCTCGCAAGGCGTCGGTGGTGACCGGCCGATCACGCTGGTGGGCGACCTGGGCGCGTGGAAGCGCGCGGCGGAACTGATCGGCGCCCAGGTGGCGGCGGTGCCGCTGATCGATCATCCGGCCGCCGACGACAAATGGGGCGTGTACACGCCGGCCGACGGGCGCATGATCAAGATGCCCGACGCGGCCGATCACGGCGACGAGCACCTGGCCGAGCGCGGCCGCGTGCTGACCGTGGCGATCAAAGCGGCGGTGACGGCCTGCCTGGAAGGACGCGCGGCGGCGGTGGTGACCATGCCCATCGACAAGCGCGCGCTGGCGGCCTACGGCGATCCGCATCCGGGCCACACCGAGTTGATCGCCGATCTGTGCGGCGTAACCCAGCCGGTGATGATGCTCTTCGGACCGCAACTGCGCGTGGCGCCGATCACCACCCACGTGGCGCTGCGTCGCGTGCCCGACCTGCTGACCGTCGAGCTGGTCCGCCACACGCTGGAGATCGTCGCGGTCGACCTACGGCGGCTGTTCGGCATCGCGCAGCCGCGTCTGGGCCTGTGCGCGCTCAATCCGCACGCCGGCGAAGGCGGCTTGTTCGGCGACGAAGAGCAAACGGCCTTGCGCCCGGCGATCGAAGCGGCGCGCCAAGACGGTCTGCACGTCGAGGGCCCGCTGCCGGCCGACACGGCGTTCGCCCAGCGCGGTCGGTACGACGCCATCGTCTGCCCGACGCACGACCAGGCGCTGATTCCCCTGAAACAACTGCACTTCGATTGCGGCGTGAACACGACGTTGGGTTTGCCGATCGTGCGCACCAGCCCCGATCACGGCACGGCGCGCGACATCGCCTGGACCGGCCAGGCCGATCCGACCAGCGCCGCCGCGGCCATTGCCGCCGCCATCGAATTCTCCGAAAGGATCGCCGGCTGATGGGCGCGGATAAAATCATCGTCAAGGGCGCGCGCGAGCATAACCTCGCCGACATCAACGTCGAAATCCCGCGCGACCAGTTCACGGTCATCACCGGTCTGTCGGGCTCGGGCAAAAGCTCGCTGGCCTTCGACACGATCTACGCCGAGGGCCAGCGGCGCTACGTCGAAAGCCTCTCGGCCTACGCGCGGCAGTTCCTCGAGCAACTGGGCAAGCCCGACGTGGACAGCATCGAGGGCCTGTCGCCCGCGATTTCCATCGAGCAGAAAACAACCAGCCGCAATCCGCGTTCGACGGTCGGCACGGTCACGGAAATCTACGACTACCTGCGCGTATTGTTCGCGCGCGTCGGCCAGGCCTATTGCTGGTCGTGCGGCAAGCCGATCAGTGCGCAGACGGTGCAGCAGATCGTCGATCAGACCATGGCCCTGGGCGAGGGGAAGAAAATCAGCGTGCTGGCCCCGGTGGTGCGCGGACGCAAGGGCGAGTACCGCAAGGAATTGAAAAAGTACCGCAAGGACGGTTTCGCGCGCGCCAAGATCGACGGCACGTTGCACGACCTGGAAGAGGACCTCAAACTCGACAAAAACAAGAAGCACGACATCGACATTTACGTCGACCGGCTGATGATCAAAGCCGACATCGGCCGGCGCCTGACCGACTCGCTGGAAACCGCGCTGCACCTGGCCGACGGGCTGGTGAAGATCGAGGAACTCGACGGCCCGACGCACATGTTCTCCGAGCGCTTCGCCTGCATCGAGTGCGGCGTGAGCTTCCCGGAAATCAGTCCGCGCACCTTCAGTTTCAACAATCCGCACGGCGCCTGCCCGACCTGCGACGGCCTGGGCAGCAAGATGTTTTTCGACCCCGACCTGGTCGTGCCCAACCCGACGATCTCGATCCGCGAGGGCGCGATCCTGCCGTGGGAAAAACGCAACTCGGTGTACTTCTACCAGACGCTCGAAGCGCTGGAGAAGCACTACAAGTTCTCGATTTACACCCCGTGGGAAAAACTGACCGAGCGGGTGCGGCAGGTCGTGCTGTACGGCAGCGGCGACGAGGAACTGGTCTTCCACTACGACCAGGGCGACCGGCGCTACGAATTCACGCAGGTTTTCGAGGGCGTTATCGGCAACCTCGAACGCCGCTACCACGAAACCGACAGCGAGGCGATCCGCGAGGAAATGCGGCGCTTCATGAACATCATGCCCTGCCCCTCCTGCGCGGGCACGCGGCTGCGCAACGAGGCCCTGCACGTGCGCGTGGGCGGCAAGAACATCGCCGAGGTCACCGCGCTCAGCGTGCGCGAGGCCGTGCGTTTCTTCACCGACATCGCGCTGGACGAACGCCAGATGGAAATCGCCAAGCGCGTGCTCAAGGAGGTTCGCGAGCGGCTGAACTTCCTCGAGGCCGTCGGGCTCGATTACCTGTCGCTGGACCGCACCAGCGGCACGCTGTCGGGCGGCGAAGGCCAGCGCATTCGGCTGGCCACGCAGATCGGCTCGAGCCTGGTCGGCGTGCTCTACATTCTCGACGAACCGTCCATCGGCCTGCACCAGCGCGACAACAACCGGCTGCTGGACATGCTGCGGCAGTTGCGCGACCTGGGCAACACCGTGCTGGTCGTCGAGCACGACCGCGACACGATTCTCTCGGCCGACCACGTCATCGACCTGGGCCCCGGCGCGGGCGTGCACGGCGGCCGGATCGTCGCCCAGGGCACGCCGCAGGAGATCATGAATTCGCCCGACAGCCTCACCGGTCAGTACCTGGCGGGCGTCAAGGAGATCACCGTGCCGGCGCAACGGCGATCGCCGGGCAAAAAGTGGATCGAGATCGTCGGCGCACAGGAGAACAACCTGCGCGATCTGAACGTGCGCTTTCCGCTGGGCTGCCTGACTTGCGTGACCGGCGTGTCGGGCTCGGGCAAAAGCACGCTGGTGCTCGACACGCTCTACAAGGCGCTGATGCAGCGGCTGCATCACAGCAAGCTGCGTTCCGGCGCGCATCGGGAAATCAAGGGCCTGCAGTACGTGGACAAGGTCATCGACATCGACCAGAGCCCCATCGGGCGCACGCCGCGTTCGAACCCGGCGACCTACACCGGCGTGTTCACGCACATCCGCGACCTGTTCGCCTCGCTGCCCGAGGCCAAGGTGCGCGGGTACAAATCGGGCCGCTTTTCTTTCAACGTCAAAGGCGGACGCTGCGAGGCGTGCAAGGGCGACGGGATCATCAAGGTCGAAATGCATTTTCTGCCCGACGTCTACATCGTCTGCGAGCAGTGCGGCGGGCGGCGCTACAACCGCGACACGCTCGAGGTGACCTACAAGGGCGCGTCGATCGCCGACGTGCTGGAAATGACGATCAACCAGGCGGCCGATTTTCTGGCCAACCATCCGCAGATCGTCAACAAGCTCCACACGCTGCAGGATGTGGGCCTGGGCTACATTCACCTGGGCCAGCAGGCGACGACGCTCTCGGGCGGCGAGGCGCAGCGCGTGAAACTCTCGCGCGAATTGTCCAAGCGCGCCACCGGCCGCACGCTGTACATCCTGGACGAACCGACCACCGGGTTGCACTTCGCCGACATCGCCAAGCTGCTGGAGGTGCTCAACCGCCTGGTGGACGCGGGCAACACGGTGATCGTCATCGAGCACAACCTCGACGTGATCAAAACCGCCGACTACCTGGTCGACCTGGGTCCGGAAGGCGGCGACCTGGGCGGGTGGATCGTCGCGACCGGCACGCCCGAAGAGGTGATCGCCAACGGGAAGAGCTACACCGGCCAGTACCTGCGCCAGGTCATGCCCGACAACGGCCGTCCGGCGAGCCGGCGTAAAAAGAGCTAGTTGTGCCCGCCTCGCGGCCTCTTTATAATTTGTCCATGCGTAAAAAACTCAGCGGTCTGTTCGTCCTTTCGCTCACTCTGGCGCCGGTGGCGGTTCACGCCCAAACGTGGCGGCACGAGGCGGAAGGGTATGTTTCCTCGATCGTCAACATCGCCTTTTTCGCCGCGTTGGCCTGGGCGCTGGTTTCGCTGGTCTGGGCCGGCAAGGCGCTGTGGCGCGTGATTCTTGGTCCGCGGGAAGACGCGCCGCAAACGCGACGGGAAGCGGGAATCGAGGCGATCAAACGTGTCGTGTGGGGACTGGTTCCGTTTTTGCTGATCAACCGCCTGCGCCTGACCGATCAGTTCATCGACCAACTGCCCTCGTTGTTGATCGGCGCATTGTGGGCGGCGGCGCTGCTGCCGGCGCTGCTGATTCCGGCGCAAAAGAAATCCGCCCGCCTGGTGCGGATGATCAACCTGGCGCTGGCCGACGTGCTGGCGCTGCTGCTCATTTACTGGCGCGTGATCGGCACCGAATACTCGCTGAATTTCATCACGCTCGGCGCCTTCGCGCTGATCCTGCACCTGACGGTCATCTTCAGTCTGGCCGCGCTCGGTCAGGCGCACGTGAAAACGCGCTGGGCGCTGCTGGTGATGGTTTTGTTTTTCGGCTCGTCCTTCGTGCTGACGCCGGCGCTCGCGGCCGATCGTCTCAAGCTCAACGGACAGACGATTTTCGAGGTCGGCGATCTCAACGAGCAAATCAACGGCGCGGCCCTCGAGCAAGACGGCACGCGGGCGTTCGTCCTGTTCGACCGCACGCCGCGCAAGCTGTTCTTCGTCGATCTGGAAAGCGGGCACCGGCAGGCGATTTTCAACTCCACGCAGGCGCACTTCGAATTCTTCACGCTTGACCCCAAACGCGAACTGATCCTCGCGCCGACCAAAAAGATGTTCGAAAAGCGCATGTATCTGTTTACCGCCACGCCCTTTATTCCGCGCGGCCGCTATCAGGGCGGCGAATCGTTCACGGCGTTGACCGCGGCGGTGGAAGGCAATTACCTGGTCGTCGGCGGCGAAGGCGCCAACGCCAACTTCCGCATCTGCCGCGTGCTGGACGGCCGCGGGGGCGACGATTGGCCGATCGCGCAAAGCTGCCGCGAACTGCTCTTGCCGATCAAACGCGTGGGCAACGTACTGCTTCTTTCGTCGCGCAACCTGGCGGTGCTCACCGAAGGAAAAAAGGATTTCGCCCGGGGATACCAGGCGATGGTCATCGAGCTTAACGGCGGGCGCGTGCTCTATTCCGCCGATTTGGGCCGGGGCCTGGGCCAGATGGCCTACGACGAGCTGATGGGCATGATCTATTTCGCCCGGCCGGAAACGGGCACGATCGAAGTGCGGTTTTCCGATAAACTCGCCTTGCAGGAAACGATTCCGCTCGAACCGGGCGTGGATTTCATCACCATCGACAACCGCCGGCGGCTATTGCTGGCCGCCAGCTCGTACACGGGTCGTTTCGTTATTTACAATATGGAAACCAAAAAGATTCTCAGCCGGGTGGCGATCGGCTCGGGCATCAAGTCGATGGATTACTCCGCGGAACACGGTTTGACGTTGTTCAACGCCAAACGCGGTCTCGTGGCGGTCAAAACGTTCGACCTGCCGGGCATGCCGCTGCCTTACTGAGCCGACGGCGCCTCGCCGATAACCTTTTTTTAAGGGAGCCGGGCATGGATTTTGAGTTCGTCGACGTTATCAAGTATCCGGTGGAGACCGTCTTTCCGTTGTACCGCGACCACATCCACGAAATGACCGAGTACCTGCCCAACGTGGACTCGATCACCGTCGAAGAGCGGCGCGAGGATGGCGATACGATTTACATCACCAACTGGTGGAAATCGAAAATCCAACTGCCCGCCGCCGCGCGCAAACTGATCGGCGGCGACGAGCAAGGCTGGCGCGACATCGCCGTCTGGCACAACGAACGCAACTGCGTCGACTGGACCTTCAACATCCCCGCCCTGCCCAAGGCGCTGGACGTGCACGGCACCAATTATTTCCTCGCCGAGGGCCGGACCACGCGGCTGAAAATCTCGGGCACGATCAACATCGATTACGACAAAATCCCCGTGCCCAACATCGTGCTGCGCGGCATCGTGCCCGCGATCCAGAAGATGGCCCTGGCGGCGGTCAAACCCAACATGCTCAAGATCAATCGCGCGGTGGAGCAGTTCCTGGCGGCGAAGGGCAAGTAATTACCGACCGTATTGCACCTGACGCACGGCCAGCGACATCGTGTCGCACAAGCCGGTCGCCGAATCCCGTCCGTAAAAACACATCATCGAGGCGTAGGTGGCCTCGTCGTATTCCCGCGGCGTAACCAGATAGCCCAGGTGGCCGTTGGCGTTGGAGACGACCAAGCAGCGCTCGCCGGCCGGGCAGACTTTTTCCAGCATCGCGCCCACGCCGGTCGACGGCTCGCCGGGCACGCCCAGGAACATCAGCTTGCCCACCCGCGCGGCCTGTAGCGGCCGGTCGGGGCGCAGATAGAACATGCCGTCGGCCATGAAATTGGGCAGCGGCAGTTTGCCCAACGGCCGCAGGCGCACGCGCGAAAAATCGCGGCGCGCGGTGTAGGCGTCGATCAGCGTGTAGGATTGCGGCTGCACGGCGGCGAGAATCTTCTTGGCCTCGGCGGCCACGGCCAGCCCGTAGGTTTCCTTGTCGGCCAGCTCCTGTTCGAGCGTCGACCAATCGGGCTGCGGGGCCACGTCGCCCTCGGCCCCGTTGACGAACATCGCCACGGCGTCGGCGGGCAACTCGCGCTCCAACTCGCGGCACATCACGCCGGGCCAGTCGGCGCTGAATTGCGTATTGGCCGGCGAAAGCACCGTGGGATGACTGGCGAAGTGCACCAGCACGCCCAGCGTCCGGCCGTCGCGGGCATCGAGCCGCACGACGGTCATGCGTTCGTCGACCGGATACGTCTCGCGATCGAACGCCAACGGCGGATCGCCCGGCTCGACGTTGAACGCCGGATCCTGCCGGCTGCGCGTGAGCGTCGCGATCTTCGCTTCGGCGTAAGCCGGCGTCGCCGGCCGCATGGCCGCCTTGGCGCGCACGACGGCCTCGACCATGCCGTCGACCACCAGATCGAAAATACGCTGGTCGAAGTCGCCGAACAACGTACGGCCCAGCCAGCGGTGATCGTAGCCCGCCGGCGCGCCGTGCGTGTGCGTGGCGGCGAGCATCACGTTGTGTTCGGTAAAGCCCTCGGCGGCCAGGCGCTCGACCACGGCGTCGCGGACCTCGCTGTGCAGATAGGTCAGATCGGCCACGACCAGCGCGAACGTCCGCCCGCGTTCGTCGGCCATGACCAGCGCTTTGGCGTACAGCGGATCGAGCACGCCGGTCGCCGCTTGTCCGCGTCGTTCGTAATAGCCGGCCATGGGGATGGCAAAGGCGGTCGGATCGGGCGTGATGTCGACCCTGGCCAATCCGGCGCGAAACTCACCGGCGGCGGTCGGTTGCGGCGCGGGCGCGCTTTCCTGCGACCAGCCGGGCCAGGCCAGCCAGATCGTCAGCACCACTATTGTTAAAATGGCCGGGATGATACGAATTGTTTTCTCGCGAACGCGGCCCATGGTGTCCTCGCGGTTCTGCGTCGATTAAATATCCCAATCCAGGCCGATGGTGGCCATGTGTCCGTAATCGCTGCCGTCGGCGACCAGGAAGAAGCGGTACCCGATGCCCACGTTCCACAGCTTAACCACGAACGTCGGCCGGAACAAAAACGCGCCGTCATCGGCCGCCTCGCTGGTGTCCGTTTCGCGTTCGCTGGTTTGGTCGTTACGATAGACCCTGTCTTTTTCATAAGTTAGGGTATCGTCGATCATCGCGCCCAGACCGAGGTCCCAGCACAATTGCACGTTTTCGTGAAGCGGCAGGCGAATGCGCAGGTCGAAGGCGGGGAACCACTGCCGCCGCTGGCTGTATTCCCAATGCTTGTAGGTCCAGCCGTACAGACTGTCGAATTGCCGCGTGTACTCGTCCTCCGAGACCGAGGTGTCCATCGACCAGTCCACCGCCAGCCCCACGCCGATCCAGGACGTGAAATAATAGCCCCCCTGCGCGTACAATCCCCAGCCGGCATGCTCGAACCACACCGGGCCGGTGCCGAAAGCACCCCAATAATCGGGTTGTTCTTCCATGCGCACCGCCGCGGCGGGCATGGCGGTCAGCACAATCCCCAAAAAAATCAATAAACAGAAAACTCTACGCATTCGTTTTCCTCCGGCGAACATCGAAGCAGCAGTGTACGGTGGGGCCGATCTCTTGAAAAGCCTGAAATATATTTTCCGCCACAAAATTGTCATATGAAAAAATTATGTTTATGGTCTTACTGCGGCCTCTCGATAAAAGGAAACGTGATTCAGCAAATGATTCGTTGATGAGCAGGCGGATCAAGAAAAATATGGTTGAGTCGTAATGATTTATTTTGTGATCATTCTCGTTTCCCGATTTGGGGAATAAGATCTGATAACAGTAGGATATCTTTATCTTTTCGCTAAAACATCGAGGGAGTGTAGTCATGAAAACCATCCGCGGGAAGTTCCTGGCCCTGGTTGTCCCCATTATCGTGTTGACCATTGGCTTGATGACCTATGTCTCCTACAGCCTGGCCTCAAGCAAAATGCTGGACAAGCACAATGAGGACAACGAACGTCTACTTAAAAAAACGATGGATGATTACCTGAACTGGTTCAAAGAGCGCGAGATGGAGGTGGAAATCTTCGCCTCAACCGGCGTTTTTATCTCCGCCAGTCAGGGTGAACGGCTCGACGAAGTCGCTCCACGGTTAAAAATATACGGTACGAAGGCCGCTTATTATGAAAATATTTTCCTGGCCGACACGAACGGCAAAATCATCGCCGACTCCATCGGCGGTCAGAGCACCGGCGTGAATCTGGCCCAATCGAACGACTTCGGCAGCAACATCAGCAATTCGCTGGCCGGAAAGGTTTACCTGAGCAAATTCAACAAATCGTTTTCATCGGGCAAGGTCATCGCTTTGATCACCGCGCCGGTCATGTCCAAAGGCGTTGTGGTGGGGATCATGGGCGCGTCGGTCGACAATGAATACCTGACCAAGGAATTTTTCAATTTCAAAATCGGCAACACCGGTTACTTCTTCATGGTCAGCACCGAAGGCCCGTTCCTGTCGCACCCGAAAACCGAGATGATCCTGAACAAGAGCATCAAAGAATACGACTTCGGCGCGCCGATGTTGCAGCAGGCCAACGGCAGCATGACCTACACATTTACCGGCATCAAAAAGATCGCCTCGTTCACCACCAACAACGACCGCGGCTGGTTGATGGCCGTGACGCAGGACCGGCCGGAAATCGTCGCACCGATCAATTCCATCGCCATGTCGCTGTTGCTGGTCGGCTCGATCGCCTTGATTGTGTTGATCGTGGCCATGGTCCTGATCATCACCCGCAGCATCTCGAATCCGATCAACCAGACCGCCGATATGCTGCGCGACATTTCCGAGGGTGAAGGCGATCTGACCGTGCAACTGGACGTGACCAGCGACGACGAAATCGGCAAGCTATCCGAGTACTTCAACCAGTTCGTCAAGAAGCTGCGCAATTCGATTCAGCAGGTGGCGCAGAATTCGTTCACGCTCAACGACACCGTCGGTTCACTGTCGGACGTGGCGTCGCAGTTGGCCAGCTACAGCGAGCAGACGACCAACCAGGCGGCCGTCGTGGCCTCGTCGGCCGAGGAAATTTCGGTCAACGTCAACGTGGTCACCGGCGCGACGGAAAAAATGTCCGCGCAGGCCAACACGATCGCCTCGGCCAGCGAGCAGATCTCCTCGGGCATCAACACCGTGGCCACGGCCGTCGAGGAAATGAACGCGGCGTTGATGGAAGTGTCCAAGAACACCAACCGCGCCTCGCAGATCACCAACGACGCGGTGGATAGCGCCCAGAGCGCCCAGAAGCTGATCGGCGTGCTGGAAGCGGCGGCCAACGAGATCGGCAAGGTCGTCGAGTTGATCAACGACATCGCCGACCAGACCAACCTGCTGGCGCTCAACGCGACGATCGAAGCGGCCAGCGCCGGCGAGGCGGGCAAAGGCTTCGCCGTCGTCGCCAACGAGGTCAAGGAACTGGCCAAGCAGACCGCGTCGGCCACCGACAGCATCTCCGAGCAGATCAAGAACATGCAGTCGCACACCAACGAAGCGGTCGATTCCATCCGCCAGATCACCCAGGTGATCGGCGAGATCAACGACATCAACCATCTGATCGCCACCTCGGTCGAAGAGCAGACCTCGACGACCAACGAAATTTCGCGGTCGGTCGCCAACGTGGCCAGCGGCGCCAACGACTCCGCGCGCAGCATTCAGGAACTGCACACGCAGATCAACAAAGAGGTCGTGCGCGGCGTGAAGGAAGCGGCCACCGGCGTCAACGAAGTTTCGCGCAACATCCAGGGCGTCAACGAAGCGGCGCAGGAAACGGCCAAAGCGGCGGCGAACACCGATCACATGTCCAAGACGATCGCCGACCTGTCCGAACAACTCAACGCGGTTGTCGGCCAGTTCCGCACTTGATCCGTCCCTCCTCCAACGGGCAAACCGGCCGGGGCGACTCGGCCGGTTTTTTTTGCGCGTCAGCGCCGGCCAAGGCTCCACACAATGAAAAAATCATGGGGCCAGGGATTATCACTGGCGGCCGGTTTTTTTCTTGCGTGGCCCGGCGCACTGTGAAAAAGTTCAAGAACGACAACCGTAAAAAAAGGTGGTTTCATGCCCCCCCGATTGATCGAACGCGTGCTGGGCAACCTGGCGTACTTCGAGCGGCTGATTCTCGGTCCGTCGATCCGCACCGTCGGCGACGGCGAACTCGACGAACTGGTCGGCGGCCGTCCCGAGCGTCTGTTCCTGGGCATCTACACCGAGGAATCGCTCGCCGAACGCCTCGAAATCCTCGGCCTGCTGCCCAAGCTGCGCGCCAAGGGGCTGACCGACATCCGGCTGCAACTGGCCACCAACGATCCCGAGCATCAGCTCATGCGCGTGTTTTCCACCGTCGACGACGACGAGCACCTGCTGTGCGAGGCCATTTATCATCCCGGCGAATTTCGCACCCGCGCGCCCTTCGCCAAACTGCTGCACGGCTATCGCTTCCGCATGCTCTACATCCAGTGGATGCTGTTGCAAAATCCCTTCCGCAAATTCACCGCCGACCGGCCGCAACTGCCCGGCCAGCATTTCCCCGGCCTGCGCGTCGGGCGCGAGGTCGTCGCTGCGCTGCAGGCGATGGTCGAGCGGCTCGAATACGACGGCATTCTGGTCACGCCCGAATTCGGCCACAACGCGCTGATGTACATGCCGCTGTTCAAGTTCGTGAATCCCGACAGCCAGGGGCAGATGCTCGCGTTGCGGCGCGACCTGGCCGATGTCTCGTTGGCGGAAGCGGCCTGGGGCGCGGAAATGGGTTGCGTCACCAACGAGATGACCGGCGAAATCTTCCGCTGGTTCCACAACGAAATGTGCCTGCCGCGCCGGCGGCGCATCAAGGCGTATTTCAAATCGGACGCTTACGATAAACGGGTGAAGCAGGCGATGGACAAAGCGCGGTTCGTTTTCGATCGCGCCTTGTACGAAGAGCGGTTTCCCCAGCGCGAATCCTACCTCGCGCGCGAGAGAACGATCGTGCCCGACGATGTCGAGGAAGACGGCGATTAATCGCGTTGTGCGCGCCGCCAGCGCGTCGGCTTGATCACCGCGGCCTTGAGCGCCAGCGACAATTTCCAGAAAACGTAGAAGGGAGCGAGCGCCACGGCCGCGGCGGTTTTGGCCGTCCAGCGGATTTGCGTCAGCCCCGCCGCGAACTGCGCCGCCATCAGCAGCAGGCCGGCCAGCGCCAGCCCGGTCGCCGCGTGCGCCGGGGAAAACAGCAGCCACCCGGCCAACGCGATCAGCGCCAGCGCGGCGGTCGTCGGCGCGTAACCGGGCAGCAGCAGGTCGAGCGCGGCGTCGGCCTTGGCGAGCGAACATTCGCGTAGCGCGCGCCACAGCAGCGGTTTGGCGACCTGCCCGGCCACCTGGCTTTGCCCGCCGCTCCAGCGTTCCTTCTGCGCCGCGGCCGCCCGCAACGAACCGACCTTGTGCGAAAGAATCTTCGCCTGCGGCACAAAACGGATGCGCACACCCGCGTCGACCAGGCGCAGGGTTTGTTCGAAGTCCTCGGCCACGCCGAAGGCGCGCCACGGCTGCTCCCGCAGCGTCGTCGCCGCGAGCGTCCAACCGTTCATCAGCGGGCACGACAACCCCACCGCCGCCTTGCCGCCGTAGTGGAAGGCGTTTTTCATCCCGCCGGTGATCGCGGCCAGCGCGGCCAGCCCCGACGCCTCCGGATTCGCCGTGCCGTTAAAGCCCTGCGCGCCGCCCCACCCCTGCGCCAGCGCGCGGTCCATCCAGCGCAGGTAATCGGACGCCGGACGCGAATCGGCGTCGCAGCACATCACCGCCTCGTCGGGAGCGCGATGGTTGACGATGAACCAGCGCAGCGCCTCGCCCTTGCCGGTCAGCACCTGGTCGTTACGCTCGACGACCGGCACGCCCGCTTCGCGCGCGAGCGCGGCGGTGTCGTCGGTGCAGTTGTCGGCCAGCACCACCACGCGGAAAAGCTCGGCCGGATAATCCAACGCCCGCGCGGCGGCCAGCGTCGGCAGCAGGTTGCGGCCCTCGTTGTGTGCGGGCACCAGCACGCAAAAGCGCGTGGTCGCCTCGTGCGCCGGCGGTTCGCCGAGCGGAGCAAGCGCGGAAACGATCGCGAAAAACGCAAAGCGCACGGCCACCGCCAGCATCGCCAGCGCCGCGCCGATCATCACCGCCGCGACAAAGCTCATGGGCGCTCCTCGATCGCCGTGCGATACAGGGCGAGCGTGCGCTCGGCCATCTGCCGGGCGGTAAAGCGGGCCAAAAATCGTTGCCGCGCCATCTCGCCCAGAGCGTGCCGCTGCGGGGCGTCGTCGAGCATCGCGAGCACCTTGGCGGCCAGCGCCTCGACGCTGCGATCCTCGGCGAGCATGCCGGGCAGTCCGCCGAGCATTTCCGGCAGCCCGCCGACCGGCGGGGCGACCACCGGGCGGCCGGCGCGCAACGCTTCGAGAATGACGAAGGGCACGCCCTCGCTACGGCTGGTGACGGCCACCAGGTCGCAGGCGGCCAGCAGCGGCTCGACGTTTTCGACGAAACCCAGAAAACGAAAGGCGGGCAGCAGGTGCTCGGCCAGCACGCGCTCGCGCATCTCGCCCATCAGCGGCCCGTCGCCGGCGACGACAAACCGCGCCTGCGGCCGTTGCGCCACGATGTGTTTGGCCAGCTCGACGAACGCCAGCGGGTCCTTCACCGGTTCGAGCCGGCCGATGAACGCGACGGTCGGCGCGTCCGGCGGCAGTTCCAGCCGCGTACGGTTGTCGAAACGTTCACGCGCATCGGGCGCGCGATCGGGGATGCCGTTGGCGACAACCTCGATCTTTTCGCCGGGCACGTGATGGGCGACCAGCAAGTCTTTCAGAAACGAAGCGACGGTGATCACCCGCGCGGCCTGCTTGCGCATCGCGCGGCGATCCAGCCGCAGGTTGAGGCGCATTTTCAGCCCGGCCAGACCGGTGAACGCCTCGGGCGCGCCATGCACGGTGGTCACCAGCGGCACGCCGGTTTCGGCGCAGGCCTTGGCCGCCACGACGTTGGCCAGATAGCCGTGCGTGTGCACGACCTCGATGCGGGCCTCGCGTTGGATCGACGCCAGTTCGCGGATCGCCGCGGTGTCGTATTTGCGGCGGCGGTTGATGTGGTGCACCAAAATGCCGCGCTCGCGCGCCCGCTCGGCCAGCGGGCCGTTGTCGAACACGGCCAGGTGAAAACGGCATTGGTTCTCGTCGCGGCATCCGTCAAGCAGGTTGATCAGATGGGCTTCGATACCGGCGAATCTCGTCCCTTCGGTCGTCAGCAGCACCGTCGGCATCTAGTTCTCCCTTCGCGTCGGCTCCCAGGCGGCGATCGGTCGATCGGTCACGTAACGGAACCAGGCGCGCAACAAAGCGAGTTGCACCATGCCGAAGAACATCGCCAGACGCAAGGGGGAGGGCGCCTTGAGGCCCAGGCCGCTCAGCAGCGCACCGACCAGCGACAGGCTCCAGGCCAGCGCCTGCGGCGCAAACAGAAGATAGCCCCAGGGATTGCGCAGCGCGAAACCCATACTGAAATACAGCGCGGCGAGCGCCAGAAACGGTCCGCCCCAGCGCAGCCACTTGTGGCCGATCAACGACCAGTACAGGCGCGCCATGGCGCGGGGCAGATCGTGCCGGGCGACGGCCAGCGTGAACAGACCGCCGGTGAAGGTGCGCACCTTGCGGCGGAATTCCTCGCGTTGATTGGCCGCACGGCGCACGATCGCCACCGCTTCGGGGACGACGGTAACGCGCAAGCCGCGATCGACCACGGCCAGCGGCACGTACAGATCGTCGACGCACTCGGGCGGCACCGGCGGGCGATGATCGGTGCGCAGGGCGTACAGGCAGCCGTTGACGCCCAGCAGCGTGGCGGTTTGCGCCTCGCGATTGCGCAGGCCGATTTCAAAACGCGTGTACAGCCCCGCGCCCTTGTTCACGTCGCGCTCGTCGGCGGCGACCGAACGATCCACGCCGGTCACGCAGCCCACGCCCGGTTCCAGCAGCTTGGCGACCAGCAACTGCAACGCGTCGGGCTTGACGGTCACCGTCGCGTCGGTGAGCAGCAGCACCTCGCCCTCGGCCTCGATCGCCCCGACGTTCTGCGCCTCGCTCTTGCCGCGCCGCTCGCCCAAACGCAGCACCAGATCGGCGCCCGCGCCCTCGGCCTGCGCGGCCGTGTCGTCGCTGGAACAATCGTCCACGATGATGACCTGCACCTCGCCCGGATAGTCCAGTTCACGCAATTCGCGCACCTTGTCGGCGATGCGCGCGGCGCAATTGTACGCGGCGACGATCACCGATACGCGCGGCCAGGCGGCGGGCTCGGGCGTCGGCTCCAGATCGTAGCGGCGCTTTTTCAGGCGCAGCAACAGCGGATAGCCCAGGTAGGGAAACACGAACAGCGCCGACACCAACAGCGCCATGAACAACCACAACCAATTCATCGATCTCTCCCGAGCGTCCGCAAATAAAGGTTCTGATACTGCTCCACCATGCGCCGGAGGCTGAACCGTTCGGCCACGCGCCGGCGCGCTTCACGGCCCAACCGCTTGGCCAACGCCGGATCACCGATCACGTGCAGGCACGCGTCGGCCAGCACCTCGGGATCGTCGGGCGGCACCAGCAGGCCGGACACGCCGTCCTCGATCGCCTCGGGATTGCCGCCCACGTGCGTGGCGATCACCGGGCGGCCGGCGGCCATCGATTCGACGACCAGCAACGACAATCCCTCGTACTTGCTGGGCACGACGATCAAGTCGAAGCAGGCGAGCTTCTCGCGCGCGTCCTCGCGATAACCGGTAAAGGTGACGTACTCGGCGATGCCCAGGTCCGCCGCCTGCCGCTCCAGCGCCGCGCGCATGTCGCCGCGCCCGACGACCGCCAAGTGAATATCGGGCACCGCGGCGATCAACCGCGGCATCGCGCGCAGCAGCGTCCCCTGCCCTTTGACCGGATACAGACTGCCGATTACGCCGACCAAAAATCCGTCGGCGGGCAGCCCCAGTTCCTTGCGCCAGATCGCCCGCTTGCGCTTGTCGGCCAGGCGCGCGGGCACTTCCGCGCCGTTGTGGATAACGCGCAGATGTTTTTCTTCCAGATCGAACAGGCGACCGACCTGCTCTTTCATCTCCTCGCTGACCACCAGCAGCGGTCCGGCCAGTTGCGCGACGGAGCGGTAAGCGAAGCGGCGCCGGTAGCGCGCGGCGATGTACGACAAATTGCCGTGCACCGTGGCCACGGTCGGCTTGCCGATGAGCAGACGCACAAAGAAGCTGTACACGTTCATCGTGAATTCATGACTGTGCAGCAGATCGATTTTCCGCCGTCGCACCAGGCGCAGCAGGCTGAGCACGAAACGCCAGTTGAAGCGCCGGGCCAGCGGCAACACGGTCACCTGCACGCCCAAGGCGCGGAACTGCTCGGCCAGCCAGCCTTCCTTGATCAGCACCACCTGACTGGAGAAACGCTCCGGGTCGAGGTGGCGGATCAGGTTGATCATCAAGTGCTCCGCGCCGCCGGGATTGCCCGTTTCGATCAAGTGCAGAATGCGCAGCCTTTTTTCGCCGAGCGTCTTTTGGTTGGCGTAGCGGTAATAGTCGCACTCGCGGCAATCGGCCGGGCATCCGGGCCGGTGACGGCAATCGTGGCCGGCGAAGGAGCCGACCGCGCGCCAGCAGAAATATTCGCCGTCGGGCTCCGTGCGCGCCGGGCAATCGACATGCGGGCAGCCCATGAAATCCCAATGCGAAACGCGCCAGCGGTTGCGCCAGCGCTGCCGCCACGGCCGCACCGTGTCGACCAGCGAGACGAACAGACGATACGCGGCGGTGCGCCAGCGCGAGGCGCCGCCGGGTTTCACCCGCACCAAGCCGTTGCCGAAACGGAAACGGCCGGCGCGCAGGGCTTCGCGCACGACGGTCCAGGTTAGCGGTGCGGCAAGGTCGCGTTGCGTCAGCCGGGTACGCACGCGGCGCAGGTTGGCGGGGCGGTGAAAATCGTCGCCGTGAAACGCCAGCAGCGACGGATTGTGCAACCGCGCCGTGCGATGGTCATTCAACCGGCGCGGACTGGGCACGAACGTGCCGTCGCGACCGGTGTTCCACACCTCCATGCCGTCCAGATCCAGCGCCAGGGCCGGATCGGCGCCGGGCATGCCGGATTCCGGATGCGCCAGCACGGCCAGACCGCCGCGTTCGCGAATCTCGCGGCACAGCGTGCGCGGATCGGAGGTCGTCAGCAAATCGGTGACGCCGTAGCCGATCAGATGCAGGCCGCCGGGCATGGAAAATTCGATGCCCGGCACCAGCAGCAGCGAATCGTCGCTGATCTCGGCGCATTCGGCGGCCAGTTGGTCGACCTGTTCCTGCGTCAGCCGGTCGGAGTGTTCGGTCAGACAACATACGCGCACGCCCTTTTTCCGACAGATGCGCGCGATCTCACGCACCGACAATTCGCCGTCGTAACTGTAGGTGGAATGCACGTGCATCATCAGCGCCGGACTGCGCCGGTTGCCGATTTTGCGCAAAAGCAACCGCAGGATGTTCTTTTGCCAGGCGACGATTTCGCGGAAGAACGGTCGTAAATCGCGCCAACGCCAGGAGTCGTAATAAATGTTCGGATTGAGGAAATCCAAGAGGAACGCGCGCGTCCACGCGCCGCGGCTGGGTGCGTCGGGCGGCAGATCGGCCGTTTTGCGCCAACGCGACAACAGCGCGTCCAGGTCGCCTTTGAGCCAGCGCGTGCGCACGCCCGGCGTGTAGTGCATCGGCGGCACGTCCTCACCCAGCGCGACCGCGGCGGCGGCGACGGGAATATCGATGCCCGCGTCGATCGCCAGTTGGAGGCTGCCCCACAAGCGGCCGTTGACCTCGATCAGATACGGCTTGCCGTCGCGGCGGCTGCGCTTGAATTCGACCATCGCCGGGCCGTGCCATCGCCATTCGCCCAGCAGCTTGCGCGCCAGTTCGCGCATGTCGTCGGGCAACTCGATCGCCTCGCGCAACGTGCTCACCCCGCCCGAGGGCGGATTTTCGCGCAGGCGGCGATGGGCGCATTCGACGACCGGTTCGCCATGACGCCAGACGCCGAAGTAGCCTTCGCCCGGACCGACGATCCGTTCCTGCACCAGCGCCGGAAAGGCGTCGCCGGGCCAGGACGCGAACACCGCGCGCAACGCGTCCTCGTCGTCGGCGTAGCGCACCGCCAGCTTGCCGCCCTCGCCCAACTGCTGCGGCTTGATCGCCACCGGGTAAGGCAGCGCCGGCAGCGCGGCTTGCGGATCGTCAATCGTCACCCCGGCCGGCAACGGAAAGCCCAGCCGCTCGGCCAGGTTAAAGGTTTGCACCTTGTCGACGGCGGCGTGCAGCGCCTCGGGCGACGGCCAGGGAATTTTCGTCAGTCGTTCGAGCGTCTTTTTGAACGGCAGCAGCGCGAAGATCGCCGCGTCGGTCACGGGGATCAACAACTCGACCGTGTTGCGGTTGAGATAGGCGATGATCTGCTGTGCGTAGCGCTCCGGCTCCTCCAGCGGCGACGGCAGCACTTCGTAATGATCGCAGGCGCGCGAGGCGAAGCCCTTGGCGCGCACGTCGTGATCGACCAGGCTCACCCGCCAACCGGCGCGATGCAGGCTGCGGGCGCAGGCCAGCGCGGCATTTTGGGCGGCGCAGGTGATCAGGACGTTGCGGCGATCGTTCATCGGCGACTCATCCGCGTTTGCGGGAGAGGTTCCAACGTTTGCGTTTTTCCCACAGCGTCTTGGGGGTGATGCCCAAAAACTGCGCCAGCTGCTTTTCGGTGTGGCTGTCCTGGAAGCGCATGATGAACTCGCGGGCGTACTCGTCCAGCGACAATTTGCGGTCCATCGCCTCCTCGCGGAAGCGGCGCCGGCGCTCGGCCCCGCGGCGTTCCATGAACAACGGCAGGTGTTCGGGCTCGATGAGTTGGTCGGGGTCGATCATGATCAGCGTCTGTTCCAGCACGTTTTCCAACTCGCGCACGTTGCCGGGCCATTCGTAGTTACGCATCATGCCCATCGATTCGGGGCTTAGATCGCCGACGGTCTTGCCGATACGCTTGCTGATGCTCTCGACGAAATGCTGCACCAGCAGCGGCAGATCGTCGATGTGATCGCGCAACGGCGGCACCAGCAAATGAACGACGTTCAGGCGGTAATACAGATCGGCGCGGAACCGGCCCTCGGAGACGTCCTTCTCCAGGTCGCGGTTGGTGGCGGCGATCAGACGGATGTCCAGCTTGATCGGCTCGCGACCGCCGACCCGCTGGATCTCCTCCTCCTGAATCGCGCGCAGAATCTTGACCTGCAGATTTAAAGGCAGATCGCCGATTTCATCCAGCAACAGCGTGCCGCGCTGGGCCTTCTCGAAGTAGCCTTCCTCCGACGACACCGCGCCGGTGTACGCGCCCTTCACGTGGCCGAACAACTCGGCCTCGATCAGATTTTCCGGAATCGCGCCGCAGTTGACCGCGACGAACGGCTTGTCGGCGCGCGTGCTCCCGAAGTGGATGGCGCGGGCGAACAACTCCTTGCCCGTGCCGCTTTCGCCGCTGATGAGCACGGTGGATTTGAACGGCGCGACGCGCTCGATCATAGTGAGCAGATCGCGGATTTTCTTCGACCGGCCGATAATGACCGGAGGTTCTCCCATTGGGGCCATAGTGCCGACCTCACGAGCGAAGTTGTAATGTTACAATCTTACAATGCGCCAAAAACAGGTTTACGAAATTACAACCTTTCCTCACCAAAATGTCAAGAAGAAAGGCGTAAGGTTGGAAGGAAGCGAGCGAATCCGATTCGCCGAAGACGGCGCCTGGTCATCTGAAAAAATACGCTCGAACAACAATACCACCCAACGTATCAACGCCGCCCGAAATGGCTATGATCCCTCTTCCCCGCAATTTGTTTTGGTGAAAACACGCGTTGGCCCATCTTTCGCGCCTTTTCCCGGCACACCAGCGAAAGGTTCATCCACGACAAGCCCTTGAACAGCATCTTGAGTTTTCGGCTATCGTACGGATACGGCACCGGGTTGGGCATGGGCAGTGCGTCGTAATTGACGTGCGCGGCGTGGCACAGCGCCCGCAGGCCGTCGTCGGAATGCACGAAGCCGATGCCGCTTTGCTTGACGCCGCCCCAGGGCGTTTCCGGGAAAGCGTGCGACATGAGCACCTCGTTGATCATCACCGTGCCGGCCTCGACGCGCTCGGCGATCTTTTTGGCGCGGTCATGATCGCGCGAGAAGACATACGCCAGCAGGCCGAAATCGCTGTCGTTGGCCAGGCGCACCGCTTCGTCCTCGTCGGCGAAGGGCATGATCGGCATCAGCGGTCCGAAGCTTTCCTCGCGCATGATCCTCATGTCGGTGGTCACGTCGACCACAATGGTGGGCATGAAAAACTGCATGCGCGGAATCAGCCGCCGGCCGCCGGTCAGGATGCGCGCGCCCTTGGTTTGCGCGTCGGCGAGCAGGTCCTCGACGATCTTGATCTGGTGTTCGTCGGTCATTGCGCCGATGTCGATGTCGCCGTCGATGAACGGGTCGCCCTGGCGCAGCGCTTCGGTCAGTTGCAGCGCCTCGGCGACGAACTGCTCGTAGATCGACTCGTGCACGAACACGCGTTCGACCGACGCGCAAATTTGCCCGCTATTGGCGAACGCCCCCCAGACGACGCTGCGCACCGCGCGCTTGAGATCGGCGTCGGCCAACACGAGCGCCGGGGCCTTGCCGCCCAGTTCCATCGAATGCGGAATCATCTTGCTGCCGCACAACGCGGCGACCTTGCGCCCGGTGTCGGTCGAGCCGGTGAAGTTGACGTAATCCACGCCCGCTTCGATCAACTGCGAGGCCGTCGATCCCGCGCAGGTGATGACCTGGAACAAATCGGGATCGAGTCCGGCGTCGTCGAACAGCTCGCGCAGTTTCAACGCGATCAGCGGCGTCAGCGAAGCCGGTTTGAGCAGCACCGCGTTGCCGGCCAGCAGCGACATGATCACCTCGCCGCCCGGGATCCCCAACGGGAAATTCCACGGCGCGATGACGAACACCACGCCGCGCGGCCGATAATGCAAATAGCTGCGCCGGTCACGAAAGAGCGAAATGGAAAGCCGCTTCGGCTGCAAAATCCGCTCGGCGCGCCGGACGAAATACGCGGTCAGATGAATCAGCGAAACGACCTCGAACAAGTACGATTCGTACAGTGTCTTGCCCGCTTCGCGCGACAACAACTCGGCCAGCTCGTCGGCCCGGCGATGCAGCGCCTCCAAAAACCGGACCATCACGCGCCGCCGTTGTTGGTGGCTTTGCGCCGCCCATTTGACTTGCGCCGCACGCGCCCTGGCGAGAGCCTCCATCGCCTCATCGAGCGAAAACGCGGGCGCGGTGCCGATCACCTCGGCGTTCAACGGACTTTTAACGACGATTTCCGGGGCGTTGATCTTCTTCTCCAGCGTGCTCATGATTCCTCCAAATAGCACTAGACTGGTCAGTCTAGTTTGTCGGGAAAAATTTTTACCTCTGGACCGACCGGTCCAGTTTGTGGCCAAAAAAAATGTGCTTGTGCTTCGCGATCCATTGTACGAACCGTCGACTCCACTAGACCTCCCGGTCGAGTTTGTGGACAAAAAAAATGATTGCCAGTCATTCAACGGCGCGACGAAGAATCTATGTCCGCCAACGAAAGATCCTTCGCTGCGCTCAGGGTGACTTGCTCGTATGCCCGCCGGGCATGGCTGTGTTCGGTCTTTGTCATTCCCGCGAAGGCGGGAATCCAGGACCAGCAATTACCCTTCCTGACCTTTTGAAAAGGTAAGCCGCGCTGCGCACGGCGTTAAAGGGCAATGTCATCCTGAACTTGTTTCAGGATCTGGCTCCGCCCATGAATAGCTTCCATGGGAAAATGATTGTTGGTCACGCGCTGACGTTTATTCTTCAACGCCTCCTGCCGGTCGTCACCAGATCCTCGGGTCAAGCCCGAGGATGACAAATCCTTCCTTCCTGACCTTATGAAAAGGTAGGCCGCGCCGCGCACGGCGTTAAAGGAATCCTGGATCCCCGGGTCAAACCCGAGGATGACAAACCCTTCCATCATTCCCACAAAGGCGGGCCTGTCCGCCGAAGTATTAACGAAGGCGGAAAGCCAGGACCGACCAATGCCCTACCTGCCCTTTTCCAAAACGGCGCCGCCGACACCACTAGACTCGCCAGTCCAGTTTTCGTCCAAAAAATTTTGTCAGCAGAAAACGCCGTGCTGGAAAATCTTGGCGATGGTCTTTTCCATATCGGCGGTCGCCTTTTGAATACCCAAAACCGCTCCTTGCGCCACCAGGCCGTCGAACAGGGCCACCAGCAACACGGCGATGCGTTCCGCGTCCAGATCGTCTTGCACAACGCCCTCGCGCTTTCCCTCTTCGAACAGGGCCGCCAGCACATCGATGCACTGCCGGTAGTAGCTGTTGGTCATATCGAGAATGTCCTTCTCGAACGACTTGCGCCCTTCGGCGATCAGCACGTGAATCAGCCGGCAAATCTGCCGGTACTTGACGAACAACCCGGCGAATTTCGGGGCCAGTTCCAGCATGCGCTCGCGCACGGGGTGATCATTGTGCGCCACCTCTTGCAGCGATTGCAGAAAGACCTCGTACTTCTCGTGCACCAGTTCCTTGAACAGGTCTTCCTTGCTTTTCCAATACCAATAGAACGTGCCTTTGCCCGTTCCGCACGCTTTGACGATCTCGTCGATTGTCGTGGCCGCGTAGCCGTTCTGGCTGAACAATTTCAACGCGCTGGCCAGCAATTCGCGCTTGCGCTTGATCCCTCGATGCGTCAGATCGTCGCCGGTGGCTCGTTTCATTCGTCGGCTGTCCTTACTCGACCGGTCAGTCCAGTTTAGTCTCTTCGGTTTTCGTGTCAAGGCGTAAAGGTACACGATTTTGGTTCGGTGGTCTATCGGCAACGGAAATGAAGAAGACCGAATAATTTTTAAAGCCTTTTGCCCTATTGTCGCGATATCCATTCGAATAATCATTCAACACCCGACCATTGACCGGCGCGGACGCTTCGCGGTACAACTGCGCATCAGGGGGGAGAAGGAGCGATGCATGCGCTTGTTGCGGGCGGTGGCCGCCCTGCCGATCCAGTTCATTTCCGCGATTATTTTGTATAGTTGCGTTTTAATCGTCGCTCCGTTCGACCCGCGCCGCGAGGTCGTCTACCACTTCGGGCGCGCCTGGCTGTGGCTGTGGGTGAAGCTTTTCGGCGTACGCTTCGCCGTCGAGGGCGCCGCCCATGTGCCGGCCGAGGGCACCGGGATCTTCGTCGCCAATCACACCAGCTACTTCGACGTGCCGGCGCTGTACAGCCATCTGCCGCGGCCCGTACGCTTCCTGGCGATGAAGTCGCTGCTGTGGGTGCCGATCTTCGGCATCTCGCTGTACGCCCTGGGGCATATCCTGGTCGATCAGAAGGATTCGCCGGAAAATCAGCACCGGCAAATCGACCAGATGCGACGCCTGGCCGAGGCCGGGCATTTCCTGGCCATCTACCCCGGCGGCGGCCGCGCGCGCAACCGGCGCATCGGTCCGTGGAAAAAAGGCGCTTTTGTCTTGGCAATTCGCGCGCAAATTCCTATTATCCCCGTTGGTATATCCGGGGCGGCCCGCGCTCACGGCGTGGGTGATGTGTTGCCGCGCCCCGGGTTGATCACCATACGTATTGGCCGGCCGATATCGACGTTGGGCATGACATACGAGGATCGCGATCGGTTGTTGCAGATGGCGCGCGCGGAAGTTGAGGAGCTGATCGTCGATGACTGAAAACGGGCAAGCGCTGAAAATCATCCCCCTGGGCGGTTTGGGCGAGATCGGCCTGAACATGATGGTATTCGAATACCAAAATCGCCTGTTGCTGATCGATTGCGGGCTGATGTTCCCCGAGGACGACATGCTCGGGGTCGATATCGTCATTCCGGATTTTTCCTACCTCGAAGGACGCGGCGCGGACATCGAGGCGCTGATCCTGACCCATGGTCACGAGGATCACATCGGCGCGGTGCCCTATTTCCTGCGCCACCACCAGCCGTTGCTGGTCGGCTCGAAGGTCACGTTGGCCTTTCTGCAGAACTCGCTGGAGGAGCACAAGCTCGACGGCGAGGTGCGTACCGAGGTCGTCAATCCGCGTGACGTGCGGCAGTTCGGGCCGTTCAGCGTCGAGTTCGTGAACGTGAACCACTCGATGGTCGGTGGTTACGGCCTGGGCATCGCCACGCCCGCCGGGCTGGTCGTGCACAGCGGCGATTACAAACTCGATTTTTCGCCCCTCGACGGCGAAACGACCGACTTGAAAAAATTCGCCGAATTCGGCGAGCGCGGCGTGCTGTTGTTGATGAGCGATTCGACGAACATCGAGCGCGAGGGCTACACGGCCAGCGAGCGGGAAATCGGCACCGAAATGGAAACGCTGTTCCGCCACGCGCCGGGACGCATTCTGATCACCAGCTTCGCCAGCAACATCCACCGCATCCAACAGGTGTTCACCCTCGCCCAGCGCTTCGGGCGCAAGGTGCTGCTGTCGGGCAAGTCGATCGCCGACAACGTGGCCATCGCGCGCAAGCTGGGCGTGCTGCACGTGGAAAACCGCCTGCTGCTGCAGGTGCACGAACTGCCGCGCATGGCCAAGGAAAAAACGGTGATCCTGTGCACCGGCAGCCAGGGCGAGCCGATGAGCGTGCTGGCGCGCATCGCGGCGGGCAACCACAAACACATCAAGGTGCTCAAGGGCGACACGGTCGTGCTCTCGTCCAAGACGATCCCCGGCAACGAACGGGCGATCACCAGCGTGATCAACGAGCTGTACCGCCAGGGCGCCGAGGTGGTCTACGAGGGCATCAGCCGCATCCACACCAGCGGGCACGCGCACCGCGAGGAACTCAAGCTGTTGCTGCAACTGACGCGGCCGGCGAATTTCATTCCGGTGCACGGCGAATACCGCCACCTGGTGCAGCACGCCAAGCTGGCCCGGTCGATGGGCGTGACCAACACCCTGGTGATGGAAAACGGCGACGTGGCCGAGGTCAACGGCGGCCCGGCCGAAAAGATCTCGCGCATCGCCAGCGGCCGGGTGTACGTCGACGGACACGGCGTGGGCGACGTGGGCAACATCGTGCTCACCGACCGCCGCATCCTTTCGGAAGACGGCACGATCACCTGCGCCATCGCCCACCGCGACGGCGTGATCGTTTCGGGCCCGCACTTCAAAAGCAAAGGCCTGGTCTACGAGCCCGATCACAAGGACCTGCTTGACGAGGCGCGCAGCGTCGTGCTCGACACCCTGGCCGAACTCAAGGGCGACAACGGCTTTGACATCAACACCGCCAAGTGGGAAATAACCCGCGCGATTCGGCGGCTGTTCAACAAGCGCATCGGGCGGCGGCCGATCGTCATCCCGGTCATCATGGAGGTGTAGTTGAAGGCACGCGAGCGGCAGGAAGGCGGCAAGATCAAGCGCAACCTAAACGAGATCGTCGGGCTCGGCTTTTTCCTGCTGGCCGCCCTGGTCTTCCTCGCCCTGCTTTCCTACACGGTCAAGGATCCGTCGCTGAACACGGCGGCCTATCCGCAAACCGAGCCGACCAATCTCGCCGGCCGCCTGGGCTCGTACACGGCCGACCAACTGGTGCAACTGGGCGGCTACGCGTCGGTGCTGGTGCCGGTCGTGCTGGCCGTAATCGGCTTTTTCTTCTTCACCGGCCGCCAGGTGAAAATGCGCGCCACCCAGTTCATCGGCTACCTGTTGTTTCTCGCCACGCTGGCGACGATCCTCTCGATGGTTATGCCCGAATCGGACGGACGTTTTCGGGGCGGCGGCGAAGTCGGCGGCGTGCTCGCCGATTGGCTGCGCCTGGGCGTGGGCCAGGTCGGCGGCCTGCTGGTGGCGCTGGCGCTGCTGGTGGTCAGCCTGATCGCCACGATCGATTTTTCCTTCGTGCGCACGGGACGGTGGATCGGCCGGATCGCCGCGTCCGCCGGACAGTCGCTCGCCGCGTGGTGGACGGTCCGCCGCGAACAGCGCCGGCGGCGGCAACGGCGCGACCAGAAGGAAGGGCCGGTCAAATCGCCGCGCGAAGCGCCGATCATCCGCCTGGGCAAAGGCGAAAAGGAAGAAGCCAAGCCGGCCGCCGTCGAGGCCAAGCCGGCCAAGAAGCGCGACACGTCGGCCCCGGTGCGCACCACGCGCCTGCCCGATGAAACGCTGATCGCCCCGCCGGTCAAACCGCAACCGCCGGTCGAGAAGCCGGCCGCCGCGCCGGTGGAAACGCCCGCCGCCGCGCCGGTGGAAGCGCCCGCCGCGCCGGCCAAGCCCAAGGAAAAAGCGCCCGCGCCGCTCAAGCGCGTCGAGCACGACCAGGTGACCATTCACGAGCAGGCCGAAACCGAAGCCGCGCGGCAAATCTCCTTCTCCGGTCTGGCCGGGCAGTACGAACCGCCGCCGCTCAAGCTGTTCAAGACCAACGAGAACCTCGACGAGGAGCTGGACCGCGAGGCGCTGCTGGCCCAGTCGGTCACGCTGGAAAGCAAGCTCGAAACCTTCGGCGTCACCGGCCACGTGGTCGAAATCCACCCCGGTCCGGTGATCACCATGTTCGAGTACGAGCCGTCGCCGGGCATCAAGGTCAGCCGCATCGCCAACCTCGACGACGACCTGGCCATGGCGCTGCAGGCCGAGAAGATCCGCATCATCGCGCCGATCCCCGGCAAGGGCGCGGTGGGCATCGAGATCCCGAGCCTGCGCCGGCAGATCGTCTACCTGCGCGAGATTCTGGAAAGCAAGGAATTCAACGAGGCCAAATCGCCGCTGACCGTCGCCTTCGGCAAAAACAGTCGCGGCGGCTCGTTCGTCGAAGACCTGACCAGGATGCCGCACCTGCTGGTCGCGGGCACCACCGGCAGCGGCAAGAGCGTTTTCCTGAACGCGGTGATCATGTCGCTGATGTACAAGTCCACGCCCGAGCAGGTGCGCCTGTTGATGGTCGACCCCAAGCAGCTCGAGCTGGCGATGTACACCGATTGTCCGCACATGCTGCACCCGGTGATCGTCGAGCCGAAGAAAGCCGCGGTGATGCTGCGCTGGGCGGTGGCCGAAATGGAGGATCGCTACCGCAAGCTGGCCGAAGTGGGCGTGCGCAACATCGACAGCTACAACAAGAAGGTCGAGAAAATGCTGGCCAAGACGCCGCGCCGGGGCACGCTGACCGGCGAGGAAGCGCCCGACCTGCCCGAGCCGCTGCCTTACATCGTGCTGATCATCGACGAACTGGCCGACCTGATGATGATCGCGGCCAAGGAGGTCGAGGAGTCGATCGCGCGGCTGGCGCAGATGGCGCGCGCGGCGGGCATTCACCTGATTCTGGCGACGCAGCGACCCAGCGTCGACGTCATCACCGGCGTAATCAAAGCCAACTTCCCCAGCCGCATATCCTTCCAGGTGCGCAGCCGCACCGACAGTCGCACGATTCTGGACGAAGGCGGCGCGAACAACCTGCTGGGCTGGGGCGACGGCCTGTTCCTGCCGCCGGGCACGGCCAAGCTGACGCGCTTCCACGCCGCGTATATCTCCGACGACGAAGTCCACGCGGCGGTCGAGTACCTCAAGAAGAAACACGCGCCGCCGGATTACGTGGAGATCCGCACCACCGCCGGCGACGACCTGCAGGACGCGCACATCGACAACATCTCGCTGGGCGATGACGGCGGCGACGACGACGGTCTGTTCGACAAGGCGATCGAGATCGTCGCGCGCGACCGCAAGGCGTCGGTCAGCTACATCCAGCGCCGCTTGAAAATCGGCTACAACCGCGCCGCGCGCATCATCGAACGCATGGAGCAGGAAGGGCTGATCAGCCAGTCCGACGGCACCAGCCGGCCGCGCGAAATCTACCTCCCCGAACGCGACTACGATTAAAGAAAAAAGGCGGGCCGCATCGCCCGCCTGGTTATTGCATTGCCGATTTATTCCGCCGTGCGCGTGCACCGGACGAAAAGCTTGCCCAAATACGAAATGCTGCCGACCGTCGCCGATTCGAAATCGACGAACCAGCCGTATTCCGGATCATAGGAGTCGGTGCTGATCGACCAGTACTCGCCGATGGCGCCGTCGAGTTCCGCCGGCCAGTATTGCCCCTGCGGCCCCGGACCTTCCAGCTCCGAGCCGTTACAGCCGAAGCAATCGTCGCTCCAGCAGCCGCCGTCGCCGGCCAGACACTCGTCGGTCACGTCGCAGATGCCGCCGGTTTCGGTCTGCGGGCAATTGCGGATCAACGAACGCAGTTGCGAGATCGACGGCAGGTGCCAGTCGTCATAGCCGCCGAAATCCAAATCGTAGCAGTAGGTCATCGCCTCGTTCAGCGTGAGTGTATCGTCGGCGACGTTCTTCGCCCACATCAGGCCGGAGGTCTCGTCCAGGTAAACGTCGGGATTTTCCGTGTCATCATCGTCATCGGTTTCATCGTCGTTGTCGTCGTCATCGTCGTCATCGTCATCATCGGATTCGTCGTCGTTGTCGTCATCGTCGTCATCGTCGCCGCAGGCGAGCATCACCGCGCCGGCCAACGACATCGTCAACAAGAACATCAGCAGAAAAAAGGCCGTCTGTTTCATTGCATGCTTCCCTTTCGCGTAATCGCGTCAGCTCGAAAATTGTCTCCGGCAATCTAAGATCTGGAAATCGTTTTGACAATCGATTAAAAGCGCGCGAGGTTTCGAACGCGCAATCCACTTATGAAAAAGAATCTATTCAAATACGGCAAATCCTGATATAAGGACGCCTCGTACCGCCAGCGGGCAAACAATTTTCTGAGGAGGTATTCAGAAGTGAAAAGGACAAGAAATATTTTTCTGCTGCTGGCCTTGATGGCCTTGATGATTTGCAGTGCGCTGGTTGTCGCCAATTGCGGCGACGATGACGATGACGATGATGATGACAACGATGATGCCGATGACGATGACAATGACACCGGCGACGACGACGACGACACCGGCGACGATGACGATACCGGCGATGATGACACCGGCGATGACGACACCGGCGATGATGACACCGGCGATGACGATACCGGCGACGACGACACCGGCGACGATGACACCGGCGACGACGACACCACCGTCGACACTCCGCCGACCGAGCCGATCACCATCCACGTGACCGATTTTCTCAGCGGCAGCAACCTGGTCGGCACCACCTGCGAGCTGGTCAATCGCTACACCGGCGAATCGTTCAACCCGGCGATTACGACCACCAGCGACACCAACGGTTTCTGCTTTTTCAACACGGTGGAGAAAAACGAACAGTACTCGGTGAAATTCACCATGAGCAACTACGTGACCACCTACGCGTTCAACTACGATACGGTCATGGCCTGGGAATTCTCGCTGGTTTCAAACATTGCCCGGGCGAGCATCGCCGCGCTGCTGGGCGAAACCTTCGACACCGACAAGGGCCTCGTGGCCGGCATCGTGCAGTACTACGATGACGCCACGCCGGCCGCCGAGGTGATCGGCTGCGCCGAAGTCACCAGCGACACCAGCCGGCCGACGTACTACATCGACGGCAGCGGCATGCCGACCACCAGCCGCACCAGCACCCATCCGGACAACGGCTACTACCTGATCACCAACGTGACGCCGGGCAGCTACACGCTCACCGCCGACACCGACGGCAACGAAGAAGAATCGATCGTGCCCCAGGTGTTCGCCGACTGCATCGTGTACGTGAACATCTACTACAAAACCTCGGAATACGCGTCCAACCCGACTCCGGGCGGCTGCACGAAATAACGACTCGCGATTAAACGAAAAAGGGGAGCGGTTTTGCCGTTCCCCTTTTTTTATTATCGGTTATAGATTTTTCACAATCACAACCGCCACACCTTTGGGCCAAAAATGTGGCACACAAAATGACGACGATCTCTTGCCCGGGTTCAACCTCCACACCTTTGGGCTAACGCCCAAAAATGTGGCACAAAGAATAACGACGATCTCTTTTCCGGGTTCAACCTCCACACCTTTGGGCTAACGCCCAAAAATGTGGCACACAGAATGACGACGATCTTTTGCCCGTGTGCCACAGTTTTGGCGAAGCCAAAGCTGTGTGAATCTTCAACGAGACTATTTTCTATTCACAAACACCGACGGCCGATACACCGGTAGATCAACCGGGCCGCCAGGAAATCCGAGGCGGGCCAGCCTTCGCGGGGAGCCAGCTCGACCACGTCCATCGCCACCACGTTCCGGTTGGCGAACAGCCAGGCCAGCAAATCGTCGACCTCCTGCCAGTACAGACCGTTGGGCTCGGGCGTGCCGGTGGCGGGCATGATCGACGGGTCGAACGCGTCCAGGTCGATCGTCAGATACACCGGATCGCCCAAATGTTTGTCGGCAAATTCGATCATGCTTGCGCCCCGGCGGATCTCGTGCGCGTGCAGCACGTTCACCGGCAGCGTGGGAATGTCCTGCGCCTGCTCGAGGTCATAACTGCGAATGCCCAACTGCACGGCGCTCGCGCGTTCGACGATCCGCCGCAACACACAGGCGTGCGAATACGGATCGTCATGGTAGCGGTCGCGCAGATCGGCGTGGGCGTCCAGGTGCAGCACGTGCACTTGCGGATAGCGTTCGATCACCGCCGCGAAGGGCGCGAGCGAAACGGTGTGTTCGCCGCCCAAAATCACCGGGAAACGTCCGGCGTCCAGGTGCGCGCCCACGACGGCGCGGTAGCGTTCGATCATCTCCGGCGCGCCGAGCGCGGACACCTCTTGCGGATCGGCGAGCGGATCGGCGCAGATGCCCGCCCGGTACGGCTCCGCGCGCAGCACTTCGTCGTACAGTTCGACCTGCGTGCTGGCTTCGTAGATGGCCCGCGGCCCCAGCCCGGCGCCGCCGCCGTAGCTGACCGTATGCTCATAGGGAATCGAAACGATGGCCGCTTTCGCCGTTTCCGGCGCGGCGAATTGATCCGAAAGATCGAAAAAATTGACGTTCATATACGCCTCTACAGATGTAAAAACGCCTTGGCCGCCAGCAACAACAGCACGATGCCGCCGAAGCGCTCGGCCCACTGTCCCAGGGCTTTGCGCAGCAAGCGGCTGTTGAGCATGGCGACCGCCGTGGCGATCAGCGCCACGATGCCGATGATCACACAAGCCAGCAACAACGGCGCCTGCAACATCGCCAAACCGATGCCCGCCGCGAAGGCGTCGATCGAAACGGCGAGGCTCAGGCCGATCAGCGTCCAGCCGCGCGTCGGGTCGCAATCGTCCTTCGGTTTCTCCTGACGCATCGATTCGATGAGCATCTTCGCACCGATGATCGTCAGCAAAATACCGGCGACGATCGGCGCGGCCGTCGCCACGATATCGCGTAACCACAGGCCCGCCAACGCTCCCAATGCGGGCATCAGCGCCTGAAACAGACCGAAGTGCCAACTCAGGCGAAACACCTGTCGCGGGCGGCAGTACGTCAGCCCGATGGACGTGCCCACGCCGAAGGCATCGGCGGCCAACGCCAACGCCAACAGGAATATCTCGCCAAGTCCCAAACGTCTCTCCTTTACCGGATGTTTTGGCAAGGAACGCAAGGATAGTCATTAATCGATTTCGATGAAAGCCTCAAAATTTTGATGACGCTCACAGCAATTTCGAGGGTCTACCGGGGACCTGAACTTTCTCGGCAAAAAATTTTACACGTTAATTCGGTGAGTTAGAATTTTCTTGCTCTTGGCATAGGCTTTGCTAAACTGTTGAACGCGAAATCGAATATCAAGGATGCAATCTTTTCTATAAGGAGTAAATCATGAAGGTTGGTTGGAGTAAGGTGGTGTTGGGCCTTTTACTTCTCTCCCTATTGACCGTTTTGTTTGTCAGCGCCGGCTGCGATCGCGGCGACGATGATGACGACGGCATCGACATGGATAAAAAAGGTCTGTACCGCTGCAAGGATTGCAATGACGTGCTCAGTTGGTTGCGCGAAATGGAGATGCAGCGCATGGTGCGCGCATTGGAGATGGAGCGCGACTACTGGCAAAACGGCGGATATTACGATGACGATGACGGCTGGTACGACGACGACGACGATTTTTTCGACGACGATGATGACGATGCCGCGCCGGGCGACGATGACGACGCTTCCGACGACGATTATTCCGATGACGACGATGATTATGCCGGCGATGACGACGACGAAGCCGTCGGCGACGATGACGACGACAACGAGCACAGCGACACCAACGTGCAGGAAGAAGGCGTCGACGAAGCCGACATGATCAAGACCGACGGCGAGTACCTGTTCATCGCCAACGGCGGCTGGCTGCTGATCTTCGACGCCGATCCGCAGGAAGACACGCACCAGGTCGGCGCGCTGGACATCGAAGGCAACGTGGCCGACATGTACTTGTACGGCGACATCGCGCTGGTCTTCTCGCAGGTGCCGGCGTACAACGTGCCCGAGACGGTCTGGCCGGACATTCCGCGCGACGAACTGTATTGGGACGTGATCAAGGTCTCCGTGGTCGATCACAGCGTCAAATCCGATCCCACGCTGCTGCGCGAGTTGTACGTGGAAGGCGACCTGCTCAGCAGCCGGCGCATCGGCGCGACCACGCGCATCGTGACCAACTGCTTCAAGTACGGTCCGGAGTATGAAACCTGGATCGACGGGTGGAACTACGACACGCCCGAGGAAATCGACGCGGCGATCGACGCACTGATCGAGGAGAACACCGAAATCATCGACAGCGCCGGTCTCGAAGCCTGGCTGCCGCGCTACTATGACATCGTGCACACGGCCGGCGGTACGGAAATCACCTCCGGCTTCGTGTCCGAATGCCCCGATCATTACCGCCCCTACGAACCGTTGGGCACCTCGATCCTCTCGGTGATCACCGTGCTGCTGGACGATCCGACCGCGCGGCAGACCGACGTGTCGATCATCGCCGAGGGCTACATCATGTACGCCAGCTCGGAGAGCCTGTACATCACCGGTTCGTTCGACAACTCCTGGGAATGGGCGGGCGACGATTTCTCCGACATGAGCGAACTGCATAAGTTCGACATCGCCACCGATCCGACCGAAGCGCTCTACGTGGCTTCGGGCGTGGTTGAAGGCTGGGTGCTCAATCAGTTCAGCATGAGCGAGTACCAGGGCTACCTGCGCGTGGCCAGCTCCTACGGCGGCTGGTGGAACAACACGCCCGAACGCAACGGCGTGTTCGTCTTCCAGCAGCAGGGCGACAACCTGGCCCAGGTCGGTTCCTATGAGGACTTCGCGACCGACGAGCAGATCTACGCGGCGCGTTTCCTGGGCGCGCGGGGCTTCGTGGTGACCTTCGAACAGACCGACCCGCTGTTCACCTTCGACATGTCCAACCCGACCAACCCGGTGCTGGTCGGCGAATTGGAAGTGCCCGGCTTCTCCACCTACCTGCACCCGATGGGCGACGACTACCTGCTGGCCATCGGTGAAGGCGGCGACTGGTGGGGCAGCGACGGCGGCGTGGCGTTGTCGATGTTCGACGTGTCCGACTTCGCGCATCCCTCGATGATCCATCATCTGGACCTGGGCGATTGGGACACCTGGTCCGAGGCGAAATACAATCACCACGCGTTCCTGTACTACGAACCGAAAGACCTGTTGGTCATTCCGTTGACCTACTACGGCTGGTACGGCGACGACGACGACGATTGGGACGACGACGACGATGATTGGAAGGACGACGATGACGACGATACGCCGGTGACCGATGACGACGATACGATCGACGACGACGATGACGACGACATCTGGGGCGAAGATTCCTTCTCCGGCTTCTACGCGTTCTACACCGACCCGACGATCGGCTTCGATCAGCAGGCGACGATCGACCACACCGATTTTGTCGGCGCCGCGGGCAGCGACTATTACTACGGCATGTCCGAGCCGCGGCGCAGCGCGGTGATCAACAATCACCTGTTCACCATCAGCGACCTGGGCCTGATCGTCACCGAGATCGGCGCCTGGATCAACGATGTCGAAGAAGATCTGCCCTGGCAAGATTGGGACTGGGGCTGGGGCGATGACGACTATTACGATGACGATGACGACGACGTTTTTGATGACGATGACGACGACATTGTCACCGATGATGACGACTGATCCGGAATCGATCCGGACTGAAAAACAAGAATAGGTGGGTACGGCGGCCCCGGGGCGACACGCTCCGGGGTTCGCTTTTTAAGAACCGAGATCCTTTTCCTGACTTCCGAATTGGGATGCACGGAGCCGATAAGCCCCGGAGGGACATCTTGTCCTGTATGCGCCCTCATCCCCGCCCTTTCTCCCACGGGGAGAAGGGAGACCAAGTTGCCGGTTTTTACGTCTCCCATTTGGAAGAGGGTCGGGCGCAGCCCGGGGTGAGGGCAAAGAAAACCGGGGATATGATTCCTTCGCGTCCCCGCTTTTTTGGCGCCGACAAGCCCCGAAGGGGCGGCCGGTTAGTAGCGAAGGGCGACAGCCCTGGAAATCGCGGCCTACTCAAAGACAACAAGCCCCGGAGGGGCGGAGGAATCTTTGCTATTTCATATCAACGAGCTCACCTACACTCCGTTCCGGGGTTTGCTTGATTTTACTCCATCTGACACCAGGGCTGTCGCCCTTCGCTATTGACCTACGCCCTGCGGGCTTGAAGATCCTGCACGGAAATCCATTTCAACGTTATTCGACTTCGCCCGGTTTTTCCGGAACATCCTAAACGGGAATCGCCCTCTTATAATCATTATGTGAAATAGGATGGTGTTTAAGTCAGGAGGTTCGCTTTTTAAGAACCGAGATCCTTTTCGGTGACGATCCGCTTCTCGCCTTCGCGCGCGGTGACGTTCTCGTACACGCCCTTGTCGCGCCGCACGAGCTTGGTGAAGCCCTGGTCCTTCAACTCGCGATCCGAGCGCGGCGTGGCGATGCCGATGCGGCTGGGCAGCAGCTTGCGCACCGGCGCGCCGCAGTGCGGGCACACGCGATGCGCCTCGTCCTTGATCGACTGCCGACACTCGAATGTCTTGCCCCACTCGCAGCCGTCGCCCTCGTGTTCGTATTCGTAAATCGGCATGGCGCCCCCTCGCTCGTTGCGTGTTAACCATAAACCGCCGCCGCGCAAAAACAAGACGCAAAATCGCCCCGGCGGCGCACGGCTTCCCGCCGCTTGACGCTGCCGCGAAAAGCCCCTTAAGCTGACCCGAATTCATCACCCGCGACAGGAGCCGCGACCATGACCGAAAAAGTTGTACGCATTGTGGATGAGGGCCTGCTGCCCCTGATCAAACCGCCCGACCCGGAAGACCTGCGCGCCGCGAATCGTACGCGCGACAAGGGATTGGTCGACAAACGCATGAGCGAGGACGAGGCGATCGCCCGGTTCGTCGAAGACGGCATGTACATCGGCTTCGAGCTGTACGGCTCGGTGCGTTGCCCGATGTCGCTGGTGCGCGCGCTGATCCGCTCGGGCAAAAAACATTTCGACCTCGCCGGCCAGGGCGTGCACGAAGCCGACCTGCTGCTGGCCGCCGGCATCATCGAGCGCATCGACTGCACCTACATCGGCCAGGAAGTGTACGGCGTGAGCGCGCCGTTGCGCCGCGCGGTCGAATCGGGGCAGGTCAAGCAGGTGGTCGAGTGGTCCAACGGCGCGATCACCTGGCGCTTCAAAGCCGCGGCGATGGGCCTGCCGTTCATCCCGACCTACTCGATGCTCGGTTCGGACACGCTCAAGTACAGCTCGGCGGTGGCCATCGAGGATCCGTACACCAAACGGCCGATCTGCCTACTGCCCGCGCTGACGCTGGACGTGGGTTTCATTCACGTCAATCGCGCCGACAAGTTCGGCAACTGCCAGGTCGACGGCATCAGCGGTTTCGCGCTGGAAATGGCCCGCGCTTCGAAAAGGCTGATCGTCTCGACCGAGGAGATCGTCGACAGCGAGGTCATTCGCGCCAAGCCGCACCTGACGGTCATTCCCTGGTACAACATCGACGCGGTGGTGCACGCGCCCTTCGGCTCGTGGCCGGGCGAAATGACCGGCATGTACGAGCGCGACGAGGATCATTACCGCATGTTTATCGAGGCCAGCCAGAAGGCGGAAGCCACCGACGCGTACATGAAGGAGTGGGTGCACGACCTGCCCGACCATCAGGCGCTGCTGGATAAAATCGGGCGCGCGCGGCTCGACGCGATCGTCATCGGAAAGGGGGCGTGAGATGAGCATGGAATACAGCCCCAAAGAATTGCTGATCTGCCTGGGCGCGCGGCTGGTCGAAGACCACACGATGGCCTTCATCGGCACGGGCATCCCCATGCTGGCCGCGTCGCTGGCGCAGAAGATTTACGCGCCCAACCTGGTGCCGGTGTTCGAGTTCGGCGGCGTCGGCGCGGTGCTGGAAAAACTGCCGCTGGCCGTGGGCGACATGCGCACCTTCAACAAGGCGCTGCAGGCCTCGTCGATCTGCGACATCATGGAAACCGCGCAGCGCGGCTTCATCGAGTACGGCTTCATCGGCGGCGCGCAGATCGACATGTACGGCAATCTGAACACGACCGTCATCGGCGATCACGCCAAGCCGAAAGTGCGCATGCCCGGCTCGGGCGGCGCCAACGACATCGGCTCGGCCATCTGGCGGACGATCGCGATCATGCCGCACGACACGCGGCGGTTCGTCGAGAAGATCGACTTCGTCACCACGCCCGGCTATCTGACCGGCCCCGGCGCGCGCGAAGCGGCCGGCCTGCCCGCCGGCACCGGTCCGTATCGCGTGGTCACCAGCCTGGCCACGCTGGGCTACGACGAGGCGACCTGCCGCATGAAACTGCTGGCGCTCAACCCCGGCGTGACCGTCGAACAGGTGCGGCAGAACACCGGTTTCGAACTGCTGATCGCCGACACGCTGGAAGAAAATCATCCGCCGACCGACGAGGAACTGCGCGTGCTGCGCGAAGACGTCGACCCGGATAAGCTGTATCGGTAAGCAAGATTCGACAGACAAACCGCCTCGCTAACTGCGGGGCGGTTTTTTTATTTCCGCACAGGACCGTCAAGCCCGCAGGGCGCAGGTCAATAGCGAAGGGCGAAGCCCTGGTAAAAGATGGAGCAAATTCACGTAAACCCCTGAAAGGGGTGCAGGTAAGATTCCTACGCCCCTCCGGGGCTTGTCGGCTTTGAACGTGTCGCAATTTCCAGGGCTTCGCCCTTCGCTACTGACCAACCGCCCCTGCGGGGCTTCGATCCACAGATCCCAGATTATCGCCCGCCGCACCTGACCATCCGCCCCTGCGGGGCTTCGATCCACAGATCCCAGATTATCGCCCGCCGCACCTGACCATCCGCCCCTGCGGGACTTCGGCGGTCCGGGCGGGTCAATTCGGACGTCGGGAGGTCAAGTGCGGCAAAACACAGGCTTCGAGCAAACCGCCTCGCCGATCGCGGGGCGGTTTCTTTTTCAACTCTTCCAGAAATCCAGCAGCTCGTACACGCGCTCGGCGTACTTGGGGAAAATCGCCAGGGCGGCGCGTTGCGTGTCGGCGGTCACCTCACCTTGCTCCGCGGGCACGCCCAGCGAGCGATCCAGGCGCAGGGCCTCCGAAGTGTTCCAGATGATCGCGTGGGTTTCCTTGTAGTTGAGGTCCTTGGGCAACAGGCAGCGCTGCTGATTATAGGCGTTCTCCGACTGGTAGGTTTCCCATTCCTGGAAAAATTGTGCGCGCAGTTTGACCAGCGAGGCGTCGACCTGCAACACGCGTTTGGTGCGCTTGAACTCCTCCTCGTAACTGTCGGGGATGCTGTTGACCAACAACAGAAACAGCCGCTCCGACGCCGCGTCGAGCATCATCGCCGACGCCAGCGGCATCTGGCGGTTGAGCGACTGCAGCGCCTCGCTCAGATAGGATTCGACCAACGTGTCCAGCGAAGGGATGTTCTTTTTCAGCTCGGCCAGATACTGATCGGCGAAAACCGGCGACGGATCCTGCTCAGCGATGCTTCGCTCGCCGGCGGCGGTCAGGCGAAACTGATTGAGGAATTTGCCGGAATTGGCGCCCGCGTCACAGATCACCCCGGCGACGAACATCTCGCCGTGGATCTGCCACAGGTACCGCTTGAACTTCCCGAACTCGGTCGTAAGAAACGCGTTGACCTGCTCGGCGCGATCCTTCTCGTTGAAACCGCGCTCGGTCAGAAACGCGGTGTAGTATTCCTGAAAGGTTTTCGGATCGGTCAGCAGCGACAACTGCGCAACCCGCTTGTTTTCCAGCTCGGTTTTAACGAACCACTTGAGCACCATTTCCCGATACAACAGGGAAAATTTTTCATAACAGTCCTGGTTTTTCGTCATCGCACCCACCGCCCGTAAAATGAAAACACACTACGCCCGACATCGATCGACGCATCAATAATCATAAATACCCTATGGTAAGAGTACTGATCGGTGCATCGCCGCGAAAACTTGAAGCATTCGTTCGAGAATTACCAAAAGGTAAAAATCCGCTGAAAATGTCAGTACGCGATTGTCCGCCGGGTTAAATTACCTATACTGACAATCCAAGCGAAACGGAGGAGTCGGCGATGGACAACCGCGTGTGCCCGCCATGGATCGGTTATATTTTGCTCAGCCCCGTGCGGCTGTTGCTGGAAAATCCGAAAAAGATGTTCGGCCCCTTCGTGCGGCCGGGCATGACCGTGCTCGACCTGGGTTGCGCCATGGGCTTTTTCAGCCTGCCGCTGGCTGAGATGGTCGGCGAAACCGGCCGGGTGATCTGCGTCGACGTGCAACAAAAGATGCTCGACGTGCTGCGCAAACGCGCGCGGAAAAAGGGGCTCCTCGATCGCATTCAAACGCACCTGGGACGCTTCGACGCCATCGCCCTGCCCGATCACGACGGCCGCATCGACCTGGTCACCGCGATCCACATGCTGCATGAAACGGACGATCAGGCGGGCATCTTGCGCGAGATCGCCGACCTGTTGCGACCCGGCGGCACGGTATTGATTTTCGAACCGCCCGGGCACGTCGACGCCGACGAATTCGCCAAAACGATCGCCCTGGCCGAGCAGGCCGGCCTGCAACGTACCGACCTGGCCGTCAAGGGGCGCGGGTTGAGCGCGGCGCTAATCAAGCCCGACTAAGCCGGCCGGCGCTTCGTTTTTCTCCCCAAAAGGCAAAAAGTGTCCGGCGACAATTGAACATTGATCGCAAATTGCCTATACATATACGACTCATAAATCGTTGGGGAGACACATGGCGCAGCAGGAGCAGAGAAGGTCTTTTTATACCGGCGTATTTCTCATCACCATGTCCACCTTGATGTTGGAAATTCTCAACACGCGCGTGCTCTCGGTGATGTCCTGGTATCATCTGGCCTTTTTCGTCATTTCGCTGGCCATGTTCGGCATGACGGTGGGCACCGTGATCATTTACCTGTTCCCCCGCTTTTTCTCTCCGGAAAAACTTTATCTGCGCCTGGGTCAATCCGCCTTCGCCTTCGGCGCGGTCGCGGCGGTCTCCCACCTGGTGATCCTGATCCTGCCGATCACCTTGATCGACTCCTGGCGCAGCCTGGCGGTGCTGGCCGTGCTGACGATCTGCATCAGCCTGCCGTTCATCTTCAGCGGCATCGCGGTCATTCTGGCCGTGACGCGCTCGCCCTTTCCCACCGGCAAGGTGTACGCGAGCGACCTGATCGGCGCGGCCGGCGGATGCCTGCTGGTTATTTTGCTCATGCACCGCATCGACGCGCACAGTGCGGTGTTGATCACCGCCGCGCTGGGCATGCTCAGCAGCCGCTTCTTCTTTTTTCTGGCCGGCAGCCGGCGCCGGCAATACCTCGCCCTGACGCTGGCGTTCGTTGTACTGGTCGGCGCGGTCATCAACGCCATGTCGGTGCCCGGGCTGCGACCGCTGATGGTCAAGGAAAAGCGCGAGAACCCGCAGCGGATTCTTTATGAACGATGGAACTCCTACTCCCGCGTTACCGCCGACAAACCGTTCGCCGTCAAGCTGCCCGCCCCCTACAATCAACGATTCGTGATCCCCATGCTCATCGACGGGCTGGCGGGCACGAGCATGTGGGAAAACGACGGCGATCCCGCGCATTCGGGCTTTTTACTGTCGCTGGTGCAAAACACGGCCTTCCGGCTGCGCGACGACGCGGACGTCTGCGTGATCGGCGTCGGCGGCGGTCAGGACGTGCTCTCGGCGTTGGCCGGCGGCGCCCGCCAGGTGACCGGCATCGAGCTCAACCCGATCTTCGTCGAGTGGCATCGCGACACCCTGCGCTTCTTCAGCCGGTTGCTCGACTCGCCGCGCGTGACGTTGATCAACGACGAGGCGCGCAGCCATCTCGCCGCCTCGCGCGAGCAATACGATATCATTCAGATGTCGCTGATCGACACCTGGGCGGCCACCGGCGCGGGCGCGTTCACGCTTTCGGAAAACGGTCTGTACACCCTCGAAGCCTGGAAGATTTTCCTGGATCGTCTCAAGCCCGACGGCATGTTTTCGGTCAGCCGCTGGTACAATCCGGAGATGGTCGACGAAACGACACGCAGTCTCTCGCTGGCCGTGAGCGCGCTGTTGCAGCGCAACGTCGCCGAACCCGACAAGCAAATCGCCGTCGTGAGCAAAGAAAACATCGCCACGCTTATCGTCTCCCAAACGCCCTTCACGTCCGCAGTGTCGGCCCGCCTGGAAGAATTGGTGCAAACCAACGAATTGAAGGTTCTCTATCTGCCCGGCCGGCCGGCGGCCTCGCCGCTGCTGGAGCGGATCGTCCACGCCCGCAGCCTGGACCAAATCGACGAAATCTCGCGTCCGCTGTTTTTGAACATCAATCCGCCCACCGACGACAAACCGTTCTTTTTCAATCTGCTCAAGTTTTCGGCGCTGGGCCAGACGTCGACGTATCTGTCCGCCTCCGGCGCGACCGACAAGGGCGTTGTCAACGGCAACATGGTTGCCTCGTTGACGCTGATGACGATTTTCGTGCTTACGCTGCTGTTGACGATCCTCACCGTGCTGTTGCCGTTGATGATCAAAATCGACCTGAAGGCCTGGACCTTCGGCCAGATTGCCCGCGGCTCGCTGTATTTCACCTGCCTGGGCCTCGGCTTCATGTTCTGCGAAATCGCCATGCTGCAACGGCTCTCGGTATTCCTGGGCAATCCGGTCTATTCCATGGCTTTCGTTCTGGCCTCGCTGATCCTTTTCGCCGGCCTGGGCAGCATGGTTTCGGAGCGGGTGCGGGCCGCGCGTTGCGGAAAAACGGTGTTCGCGCTCGGTCTATTGTTGGGCGCGCTGATCGTCTCGCTGCGCTTCCTGACGCCTTGGTTGACGCTGACTTTCCAAACCGAGTCCCTGGGTGCACGCCTGGCGATCGCGGCTTGTCTGGTGACGCCCCTGGCGTTGCTGATGGGCATGTTCTTCCCGTTGGGATTGCGCGCGATGTCGGAGCTCGGCGACAAGCCGTTGCCCTGGTTTTTCGGCATCAACGGCGCGGCCGGCGTGTTCGCCTCCACCGCCTCGATCATGATTTCGATCAATCTGGGGATCAACATGACCTTCCTGGTCGCGGCGCTTTGTTATTGTACCGCGGCCGTTTGCGGCCTGTTTTTCCCCCAGGCAGCCGGTTCCAAGCAGTAGAAATTCCATATCTTTTTTTCCGGTTACTCCCTTGACCTCGCCGCGAATTTTTTCGCCTTGGCAAACCGCTTCGCGTGGCTATATTTATTGAAAATGAATCTCAACAGGAAAGCCTCGCTTTCCGTTTGAGCGAGAAAAGGAGACACGGCGATGGCTAAAATCGGACTATTTTACGGAACAGCCAGCAACTCGACGCAGAGCATTGCCAAAATCATCAAAGACAAACTGGGCGGGGACGTGGACATCTACGACGCCTCGTTGTCGACATCGCGCGATATCCGCAAGTACGACCAACTGATTCTGGGCACGGCCACCTGGGACGAGAACGGCCACTTGGACGACCTGAACATCCTACTCAATCAGTTGCAGGATAGCGACCTGAACGGCAAAAAGGTGGCTTTGTTCGGCCTGGGCGACCAGCGCCTGTATCCGGAGAAATTCGTCAACGCCCTGGGCACGGCCTATCGGACGCTGCTGCGCAAAGGGGCGCGGATCGTCGGTCAATGGCCGACCAACGGTTACGAGTTCACCAATTCGACCGCGAAAATCGGCAGCAATTTCGTGGGCTTGGTTCTTGACGAGGACAATCAGGGCGATATGACCGAATCGCGGATCGACACGTGGCTCAACCAGGTGAAAAATGAAATGGTTGCATAAACGATCGTAAACGAAAAACGGCGATCATCAATGGAAGATCGCCGTTTTTTTTTTCGTTTAAGCTTATATGCCGGTGCAGCCGCAACCGCAACCGGGAGCGCCCGATTGATCGGAGTGCTCCAACTGCATTTCCATCAATTCGACGTGCATTTGCAGCGGATCGACCAGAACCTGCTTGACCTTGCACGAATCGACCGCCCGCAGCAGCGGCGCCTTATGCTTTTCCGGGAAATCGGGCGGCGTCAGCACCTGCATGCGCACGCCCAGCAATTTTCCGGTGGATTCATCGAACACGTTGTGCTGGTATATCCGTAGAGAATCACAGGATAAATTGTGTTCCTCACAGTATGTGCGGGCGTAGTAGCCGGCGCAAGTTCCCAAGGAAATCAGAAACAATTCAAAGGGATTGGGCGCTGTGCCGTCTCCGCCTCGTTCGATCGGATAAGGCGCACATACTTTATGACCGTTGAGGGTCCCCGTTACCGATTTTTCCGAGTGAAAAGAAACTTCAACCACATCTTTCATACATCTATCCCTTCTTCTCCTCATTCCCAGCTTAAATTTTCGGAAGGAGGTTGGAAGTCCATTACATACAAATTTTTGGTGGTTGCGGCCTTCGAGTTTTAGAAGGCGTTGCCGATGGTCAGGTAAAACTCGCCGAAGGTTTCCTCGGGCCGCCGGTTGAGCTTGATGCCGTAATCGGCGCTCAACGGGCCGACCGGCGTGATGTAGCGGAAGCCCAGGCCGGCGGTCGTGCGCAAACGATCCAGGTAGAACGTGTTGGTGCCGTTGGTCACATCGCCGGCGTCGAAGAACATCAGCAAGCCGAAACCGGAGTCGCCCATCGGCAAACGGATTTCCGTATTTTGGTAGGCCATGAAATAGCCGCCGACCGGCGTTTTGCCGTCTTCGGCCAGGGGACTGATCTGGTTCTGGCCGAAACCGCGCAGGGTGGTCGAGCCGCCCAGGAAGTACCGGCGATTGATCGGGATGGTGTCGGTAATACGCAACGCCTGGCCGTGCCCGACGACGATGTTCTCCGCAAACACCCAGCCCGACAGGAACGGCAGCAGCTCGTAAATCGGCAGATACCACGCCGTGCTCGCGGTCGCTTTGAGGTAGTGGATCTGCGAAAGCGCCCACGGCGCGCCGTAATCGAAGCGCAGCGTGTTGTAGGTCAGCCGCGTCGGATTGAAGATGTTGTCGCGCTTGTCGAAGATGATCATCGGGCTGAACGTGGTGATCGTGATTTCGCCGACCTCCTGGTCCTGCACCAGCGGATCGATGTTGTACAGGAAGTCGCGCGCCAGTTCCCAGTCGAGCTTGGTCGTGAACGGATCGAACGTGCGCCGCGTCGAACGCTTGCCGGCGAAGTCGCGCACCTCCTCGCTCGGATGCGTCGCTTCGAGGAAGTTCAACATCTTCTGCCACTGCAGCGTCGTGCCCACGGTCAAACCGAAGCTGCGCACGTCGTAGGCGATTTCATTTTGCAGCATGTCGCGGATGGTCAACGAGCCGTCCAACGGCACGCGGCCCATCCACGGCCAGGTGAACGACACCGCCGTGTTGCGCCGGTCGAACTCGAACGACGGATCGGTGACGAACGCCTCGAAGCGGAAACTGAGCCGACGGCCGTGACCGGCCAGGTTGCGGTGCCCCAGTTCGTAGGCCCCGCGCCAGCCCAGGTAGGTGTTGTAACCCACGCCGGCCTGGATGTACCCGCTCTTGCGCTCGTTGACCGTGACCATCATATCGACCATCTGGTCTTCGAAGTCGCCGGCCACCGGGCTGATGTCCACGCTGTTGAAAAAGCCCAGTTGAATCAGCGCCTGCTCGCTGCGGAAGATCTGCTCGAAGTTGTACGGCCGCCCCTCGACGACCACCAGTTCGCGCGCGATGACGTGCCGCTTGGTCAGCTTGTTGCCGCGGTAATAGATGTTGCCGAAGAAGTACTGCTGCTTCTCGGTGAAGGTGAAGGTCAGATCGACCGTCTTGCCGTCTTCGGACAGCTTCACCGTTTCCTTGACCCGCGCCTTCACGTAGCCCTGCCGCAGATAGTTGTACAGCAAGGCCACTTTGATCTTTTGCATGGTGAACGGATTGAACGGCTCGCCGACTTTCAGTTCGACGTCCATCTCATCGAGCGCTTCGGCCAGTTCCTCGTCGGTGACCACGGAGTTGCCCAGGTACTTCACCGACTGCACGCGCGTTTGCGGACCTTCATCCATCACGATGACGACGTCGATTCGGTCCTTCGCCGCGTCGTAATCGATGACCTTCTGCACGACCTTGGCCTGCAAAAAGCCGTTGCTGTTGTAATGGTTGATGACGTTCTTCAGATCGTTCTCGAAATCCTCTTCGACGTAAAAATCGGTCTGCGACAGCAGCGCGGTCAGCTCGTTGTCCTTGAAGCTCGGATTCTCTTTCCAGTCGATGCTGTGGATCGTCACCTTCTCGCCGCGATCCGAACACAGGATGATTTCCTTGACCTGCATGCCGTTGGGCTCGGTGTACTCGCGGTACTTCGGCTTCACCTTGGCGTTGTAATAGCCCTGGCGCAGGAAGAACAACTGCACCTTCTTGGCGAAGTCCTTGGCGACCCACTTGTTGAAGCGCCGCTGGTTGTCCAGGTCCAGCACGTCGTCGAGCTTCCATTTCTTTTCGGCGCAGGTGAAGCAGGTCGGCTCGTAGATGACATCCACGCGCGGACCGATCTTGATCGGGAAGACCAGCACCATTTCCGACTTGTCGTGGTTGATGCGGTAGGCGCCGGCTTCGCTCAGATCCAGGTCGGGCAGCCGCGCTTCGAAATGCCCGTTCTTGCGCAGCCACTTTTTCAGCCGCGCCAGCCCGTCGTTCACGTCCTCCTGCGAGAAGTTCATGCCGGGTTTCCACTTGGCGATCTTGAGGATCTCCACCATGGAATACACCGACAGCTCGGCCTCGGTGAAATCGAAGTGCACGATTTTGTAGGTCGGACGTTCGTTGATCTTGATGCGCAGGTCGGCTTTGTTGTCGTCCTTGCGCTTGGTTTTTTGCCAGTCGATCTTGACGTGCGCTTTCAGATGCCCCACGTCCTTGTAGGCCTCGGTGATCTTGCGCTTGTACTCGGAGAGCATCTCGGGCCGGAAATCGTCGCCCGGCTCGATGTGCAGAATGTCTTCGAGAATCTCCGACACGTTGAACGTGAAATTGCCCACCACGCGAATGTCGCGCAGGATGTAGCGCGGGTAGATTTTGATGATCACCTTCACGCGATCGTCGCCGACCGGCTCGACGCGGATGGCGACGTTTTCGATCTGGTCGATCAAGCTCATGTTGCGCAAGGTCTGGCGCATGCGCCAGCGCGTGAAGCGCTTGTCGTCCTGCAGCTTGGAGACGCGGATGATCGCCTTGCGGTCCATGTACGTGGGAATGTCGAATTCGACCTTCTCGATGCGCATGCCGTAGAAGCGGTCCAGCCCGTCGGGCGGGGCCAGGCGCGCGGTGGCCGCGATTTGCGCGTGCGCGATCGTCGCCGCCGCCAGCAGCAGCGTCAAAGTGACGATCAAAACGACGATCCGTTTGCTCACGCGTTCTCCTACCGGAAATCGATTTTAATGCGCACGCCGGCGCCGTACCCGCCGCTGGGCGGCACGTCTTCCTGTCCGGCGAAGTTGCTCCAGTCGGTGTACACGGCCATGTAGCGAATGAAGCCGTATTCCAATTCCGCGGCCAGCGTCGGGTCGGCGATGCCCCGGAAGATCGACAGGCGCAGGTCTTTTTCCAGCTCGCCGCTGATGCGGAAGCGGCTGGTGCCCGTCGAGCTGTCCACGCCGAAATCCAGGCCCGTGTAGCTGCGGAAACGCGATCCGATGGCCTGCTGCGCGGCGAGACTCAACGCTTCCTCGGTCGAGATGCCGCCGCCGCTGCTCTGGAATTCCTCGTACGAAACACCCAGCGACAGCAGCGTCACGATGTCGCGCTCGGTCTTGGGCGGATCGGACTGGAACGAGATTTTATACCGGTCCGGCGTTCCGGATATGTTGATGAAAATCTGGATTTCGTTGACCTCGGTCGCCGCGTTGATGTCGAAGGTCGGATAGATGCGGCGCTCGTCGAAGAACTGAATCACCGCCGAGGTCAGCCGGTAATCGTTCTGCAGCACCGTCGCCCAGCCCTTGAGCACCTCGACCGTGCCGATCATGCCCATTTCGACGTTCGAGCCGGTCAGGATCAGATCGAGCTTCACCTCGATGTTCGCGTTGTTGCTGTCGAAGGCGATGTTGCGCGGGGCGTGGATGACGATGTTGAAAAACACCGACTCTTCCTTCTTCTCGTACGTCTCCGAACCCGACACCGCGCCGCGCGGCTTCTGGAACTGTTTGATGATGAACGCCAGGTCGAAGTCCTGGCTGTACACGGCCTTGTCGATGCGCACCTCGCCGGACACGTCCAGCTTGCCGTCGGGCCGATTGGTCACCAGCAACTCGACCTTGTTGATGGCTACTTCGAGGTACGGGTCGAAGCCGGTCTTCACGTTGTCGATTTTGAAAATCAGATCGACCTGCGGACCCGACGCCTTCTTCTGGCCGACGATGCGTTTCTCGCCCTTGGCGGGTTCCGGCTCGTCGGCGGGCAGACGCACCGTGCCGCCGCCGCTGAGCGTGCCGCCGCCGAGGTTCGCCGACAGCTTTTTGATCGTCGCCTCGCGATGGGCGAAGCGAATGTCGAGCGTGAAGTTCTCGATCACCGCCGGCATGTTGCGCACGGCGAAGGTGCCTTCGGGGATCTTCACCTCGGCCAGCACTTTGTCCATGTCGAACTTGACCGGAATCTCGGCGTGGATCGTCAGGTCGCCCTTGGCGTCGGCCAGCGCATCGGTAAACACCTTGGCCAGCGCCAGTTCGATCGCCGCGTCCAGGGCGAGGAACGGTTCGCCTTTGTCCATGCGGTCCAGCGTGATCTTCACGCCCTTGCCGCCCAGCGCGAACGATTCCACGTCGACGTTGCCGTTGCGATAATGCACGAGGATCGGCACCGTCTGGCCGGCTTCGTTCTGATTGCGGATGACGAATTCGTTGCGCTGGAACAGCAGCTCCTCGAAGCGCACCGTCGCGTTGATGTCGGCCTTCGTCGGCGGCTTCTCGCCCTCGGGCGCCGCGGCCGTCGCGCCCTGCGCCAACAGACCGGTCACCAGAATCTCGCCGGCGATGCGTCCGCCGAACACTTCCTGTTCCGGTCCGCCTTCCTCGTCCTCCTCCTCGTCCTTGTCGCCCTCTTCCTTGCGCGAGCGGCGCACCTGTTCATAGGATTTGAGGAAGTTCGAGTAGTCGAACGCGGCGAAGGTCACCCGCGCTTCCAGCGGCATTTCATCGCGCAAACCCAGCGTCGCGTCGATTTCGATACGGCCCAGATCGACCGGCGGTTGTTCGGGCTCGGTCTGCTCGGACGGCGTCATCCGCGCTTCGGCGGCGGCGAAATCGGGATCGTCCTCGTTCTTCTCTTCGTGCCCGGGCAGCAGCGGCTCGACGCGATCGCGGATCTGCTCGACGACGGTCGGTTCGGTTTCGGCCTGCAACCGTTCTTCCAGCGAAACGGTCTGCCGCCCGGCCAGCAGCGCGCCGGTCACCTTCACCTGCTGATCGACGATCTTGATGTCGATCGTCGAATTGCCCAGATCCAGGTGCTCGTAGCGCCCGTGCGCGATCGCCAGCCGCAACGCGCCGCCCGGATTGTCGAAAGTGCCGGTCAGATCGGCGTTGAGTTCGACGTCGGCCATCGCGTGGATGCGTTCGCGCGCGACGGTGTCGCTGGCCATTTCCGTCAGGTGCTCGGTGAGCAGTTTGATCGAGAACGTTTTTTCTTTCGGATCGACGCGGCCGGTCAGACGGATCACCGCGGGCAGCTTTTCCTCTTCGGTCACCTGGTCCTCGGGCTTGGGCCGCCACAGGCCGCGTTTGAAAATCGGCCGGATGCTGCGCTGCTTGACGATCGACAGATCGTCGAGCACGACCACGCCGTCGTCCAGCCGCGCGTTGAGCGTCAGCGCTTCGACCTTCTCTTTGAAGGCTTCGACCTTGTCGGCCTTGAGCAGCACCTTGCCGCTCAGGGCGTCGACCGGCCCGGCGACGTCCACGGTCTGTTCGGCGTCGCCGGCGACTTCCAGCGAATCGGCCATGCCGGCCATCTTGATCAACTCGGCGATCTTCGTGGACGGCAGCGACAGCTTGGCCGACACGTTCGCCGGTTTGACCGACATGTCGTACGCGGCGTCGGCCTTGATCACCGCCGCGCCCGCTTCGATCAGCAGGTTCTCGACGACGGCCTTGTCGTTTTTGAAGCCCAGCCCCGCGTTGATCGCGCCGACTTCCATTTTGTCGAAGATCAGATCGGCGAACTGCAGATGGCCGGTCACGTCGGGCTTTTTCGTCGTGCCGCCGACCTCGGCCTCCAGCAGGCCGCGACCGGCGAGCTTCTTGCCGCCCACGAAGCCGGAGAATTCGCCCAGATCGTTGAGTTCCGCCTTGACCTTCACCGCCAGCGGGCCGCTCAAATCGGCCGTGCCGCTGACGTCGATTTCGCTGTGCATGGTGGTCAACTGCAGCTTGTCGATCTGGTTGACCTTCGCGCCGAAGTTGCCGGCCAGATCCAGCGTGACCTGCGGCATCAGCGAACCGGCGACCATCGTGTCCAGCGCGGTCAGGCGCAACGAACGCACGAGGTTGTCGGTCCCGCCGACGTTGGCGTCCAGCTCGATGTCCACCTGCCGCGTTTTGGCGACCGTGCCGTAACCGGCGTCGGCCAGGCTCACCGTGCCCTTGGTGTCCAGCGCCATCGGGCTGAGGTTGCCGTTGGCGGTCAACTCGGTGTCCAGCAGGCCACGCGCGTCGACGCCCGCCAGCCCGAATTTCTTGATCGCGTCGCCCACGTCCAGCCCGGCGATCTTCACCTGCGCGTTCAGCGGCATCGCGCCTTGCAAACCGATGCGGGCGATAACGTCCAGCACGCCGGTGCCGATGCGGCCGGTCAGGCGTTCGAGCTTGGCGTGATCGGAGGTGACCATGAATTTCGCCAGCAGGTTCTGGATGGGCAGTTCGTTGACGCGCGCGTCGGGCAGCGACAATTCGCCGCCGGCCGCGTAGGTCATCTTTTCCTTGCCCAGATGCAGCTTGGCGTTGGTGGTCAGCGCGACCGGTCCGGAAAGCTGCATGTCCTCGGGCTTGGTCAGCACGAGTTGATTGACCTTCCGCAGGTCGGTGTCCAGTTTCACGTCGGCGCTAAGATCCAGTTCGCCGAGCAGGTCGGTCGCCTCGGCGGTGACGGCCAGTTTGGTCAGCGGCAATTCCACGTCGAGCCGCGCGACCTTGGCGATCCATTCCTGCAGATTCGCCGTCGCGTCGATCGCCACCAGGTCGATCGTGTCGTGCATCTCCCCCATGGTGAAGTCGCCGCCCTTGACGCGCAGTTCGACGTTCGCGTCGCCGTCGCGCAGATCGGCCTTGCCGTCGAGCGTGATTTCGGCCACCGAGACGTTCATCGCGCTGCCCGGCGCGGGCTCGGGATCTTCCGGCGTCGGTTCGGGCGTCGTGGCGGGCATGTCCATGCGGAACGACGCGTCCAGGTGCAGGTTCTCCACGACGATGGGCAACTCGAGGCGGAACGGCTCGTCGCTGGGCGGTTCCTCTTCTTCCTCTTCCGGCTCCTCGGTGGCGGGACACATCGGCAGATTTTCCAGCCCGTCGCGCAGCAGCAGGTAGTTGCTCGCGCCGCGCAGCGACAGTTCCTTGACCACCACCGTGCCCGACAGCAGCGGCAGCGTTTTCACCTTGACCGTCAGACTGTCGAGCGTGGCGAAGGGATAGTCGTACTTGCCCTCGCGGTCGGTGAAGCGCGCGCCTTCCAGTTGCAGCGAAAACGGCACGAGGCTCAGGCGCAGCTTGTCGACGTGCAGGTCGGCGCACAACAGTTCCTCGACCGGCGGCAGCGCCTGCGAAAGCACGATGTCGGTGAAGAAGCCGGTTTGCAGCAGAAAGTTCACGGCGATCAACACGATCAGCACCAGACCGAGAACGCCGCCCACGGTGATGCCCACCACCTTCAGGACGATCCGCACGATCCTGGCGATCAGATTAATGACTTTCGCCGCGTCTGCCATGCACCTTTCCGTTGTCTGCTATTCGTACTGTTCATTCCGACCGGTAACGACTATGTACGTATCCTCTCCCCCGCCGTCGTCGGCGGGTGTCCGATACGTTTCATCGGCCCAGTTGCCCAGGTCGATCAACCGGCAGCGCTCGCTGCAAAAAGGTCCGCGCGGCGCCTCCTCCCAGCTGGTCCTGCGGCCACAAGTCGGACACCGAATTATGCGAGAATTCACCACACGTTCTTCCTTAAGGGATATACTATACAAAAGTGGCCCCGATCCCGCCAGCGGATCGAGGCCATTTTCTTTCGAAGCGGGCAACGGGATTCGAACCCGCGACTCCGAGCTTGGGAAGCTCGTACTCTACCAACTGAGTTACGCCCGCATCCATCGTTTGCGGCGGCGGTCGCCGCCCGCGATGCGACAGTATCTTTAGCCGGTTTGGCCGGCGATTGTCAACAAGATTGACAAGGCGGGCGGGCCCGTGATCGAATCGCCCAATCATGCGCCTACGAACCTTTTCCACCGCCCAACGCCCGCTCGGCCCGCGTCTGCGCGCCTTGCTCGCCCTGCCGGATTTCGCCGGGGAAATCATCGCCCACGGTCCGTTGGATCTGGTCGCCACCGACGATCCGCTCATGGCGCTGGACCTGCGCCGCGATTTCATCGGCAAGCTGCCGGTCTGGCTCGACCTGGATGCGTCGCGGCCGGAAAAGGAAATTCTGCCGACGTCCCGGCGCGGTCGCCAGGCGTTGCGGCAGGCCGAACTGCTGACGGTCTCCACGCGCGGCCTGCTCGCCGAGGCGCGCCGCTGCAACGCCAACGCACTGTGGCTGCCCGATCCGCTCGCGCCGCCGGCAGCGAAGGCGGTCGACGAACTGCCGCTGGTGCCGCCGGCGGTGGGCTTCGTCGGTCCGCGCGAACCGGCGCTGCGCTGGGAGGTCTTTGCGGAACTGGCGCAACGTGAGCGGCGCTTGCAGCTTTACGTGGGCGGCGACGCGGCGGACGAGCCGTTTTTGCGTGAGGCCGAACGCCGGCTGCCGAATCTGCATCTGCGTCCCGGCGACGACGAAACGTTGTGGACGCGCCTGCACGCGGCGCTGCTGCCCTATCGACTCGACGCGCTGCCCGTGCACGCGCTGCCGCCCGCGTTGATCCGCGCCTGTCAGGCGGGCAAGCCGGTGCTCTGCGCGCCGTTGCTGGAGGCCGGGCGGCTCGACGCGACGCTGTCGTTCGCCGACGACGCCGCCGGGTACGCGCGGCATCTGCAAAGCGACTTGCTGAACAAAACACCGACGCGCGCGGCGGGGGAAATTCTGCGCGCGGCCGTGGCGCATCATCATCCGGAATCGGTCGCGGCGATACTCAACGAAGCGTTGTCGCGGGTGGGCCGATAAATCGCGCTTGCAACTTTGACGGCTAAAAACTACATTGAATGGGATCTCGCTGCTGGAATGAATAATGAATTCACATGTTGCGGTTGTCACCCATAGGGGCCGCCGGCCTTACAATCAGGACACTCCGTTAACCGCCGCGATCGATACGGCGCAAGGTGCACTTCACTTGCTGGTCGTACTCGACGGCATGGGCGGGATGCGGGCGGGAGACCGCGCCAGCCAGTTGGCGGGGCAGGTGTTCGTTGCCGAGCTGCGCGAACAACTCAAAGACGCCGAACCGGAAGATTTCATTCTCCGCGAAGCGATCGAGGCGGCCGCCCACAAAGCGCATGACGACGTGTACAACGAAGGCCAGGCCGAGCCCGAAAAGCACGGCATGGGCACGACGCTGGTGGCGGCGTTGTTCAAGAACGACCGCTTCGTCGTCGGCAACGTCGGCGACAGCCGCGCCTACCTGTACGATCCGAACGATCGCAGCCTGATGCGCCTGACCCGCGATCATTCCCTGCGCGAGGAAGCGGTGCGCGTGGGCGCGCTCTCCGAAGAGGAAGCGGCGCGCAGCCCCTTGTCGCACGCGCTGACGCGCTCGGTCGGGTCGGGCCCCAAGCCGGAAGTCGATCTTTTCCCGGAGCCCGAAGGCTGGTACCAACTGCCGCCGGGCGGTTTGTTGATGCTGTGCAGCGACGGACTCAACAACGGCGCGGACGACGATCGTCTGCGCGAGTTGATCGAAGGCAGCGAAAACCCGGCGACCGCCGCCGAGCACCTGATGCGCGCCGGCTATCACGGCGGCAGCCGCGACAACATCACCGTGATCGTCAAGGCGCATCCGGACTACCGCAAGACCCAACCGCTCGACAACGTGCCGCCGCCCATCGAGGAAGCGCAAAACGATCTGCCGATCACCGACGTGAAAATCGGCCATACGAAAATCGACAAACCCGTTCGATCGCCCTGGGGCCTGGCCACGCTCATCATGATTCTCTCGGCGTTGATCATTCTCTTTTTCCTGTTCTACATGGTCGGCGTGCGTCCGATGCTCGGACTGCTCGAGCCGGAAAGCGCCGACGCGCTGGCGCAGGCCGGCGAAGGCTTGCCGGCGCTGCTCGCTTCCTGGATCCGTCTGCTGCCGCTCGCCTGATTTTTTCGCATTCCGGCGCAACGCGCTGCTTTTCAAGCCACGCGGTTCCCGCTACAATCGGCCCGTTTTTTTCCGCCGGCCGTCGCGACCGGCGCGTGGTTTTCGCAGCAAGGAGCGACACATGAAATTGACCGTTGTCGGCGCCGGCGGCATTCGCATGCCGCTGTTCGTCCGTAGTCTTCTGCGCCGGGTGGCGCGCGGTACGCAAATCGACACGCTGGCCATGAGCGACATCCGCGCCGATCGTCTGGCGATCATGGGCGAGCTGACGCGCCATCTGGTGCGCGAGGCGGGCGATCCGTTCGCCGTGCAGGTCGAGCCCGATCTGGACAAAGCGCTGGAAGGCGCGAACGCGGTGGTCACCACCATCCGCCCCGGCTTCGAGGAAGGGCGCATCGCCGACGAGACGATCTGCAAAGAGGCGGGCATTCTGGGACAGGAAACCGTCGGCGCCGGCGGCTACGCGATGACCGGGCGTTCGGTGCCCGACCTGCTGCACATCTGCCGCCGCACGCGGGCGGTGGCCGACAACGCGCTGATCCTCAACTTCACCAATCCGGCGGGGATGGTCACGCAGGCGCTGCACGACCGGGGCTTCCATGAGGTCGTGGGCATCTGCGACAGCGCCGACAACGTGAAGGACTACGTGGCGCTCAGCTACGAGGTCGACGTGCACCGGCTGCGCTCGCGCGTGTTCGGCCTCAACCACCTGTCGGCGACGATGCAGGTGTGGCTCGACAACGAGGACATCACCGCGCAGTTGATGAACGACGACACGTTCCTGGACAAGTGGTTCGGCATCTTCGGCCGCGACCTGGTGCGCGAACTGGGCGCGTTCCCCAACGAGTACCTGTATTACTACCTGCTCTCGGAGCAGGCCGTGCCGGCGGTGCTGGCCGAGCCGGAAACGCGCGGGACCAAAACGCTGCGCCTGACCGAACGCTTTTTCGCCGCGACCAAGGACCCGGCCTTCGCGGACGATCCGGCCAAACTGCTGGCGCATCACGCGGCGTGCATCGCCGAACGCGAAGCTTCCTACATGGACTACGCGTGGAAGGAAACCGATCGCGGTCAGCGTCCCGATCATCACCTGGCCGAAGGCGAAGGCTACGCCGGCGTCGCGCTGGACGTGCTCGAAGCGGCGACGGTGCAGCCCGCGGAAATCGCGTTGTCCACGCCCAACCGCGGCGCGGTCGACTGGCTGGCCGATCACGACGTGGTGGAAATCACCTGCCGCGTCGACGAGAACGGCCTGACGCCGTTGGCGCCTCCGCGCGTGCCCGAGCGGCTGGCCGCGCTGGTCAACGAATTGAAGGTCTTCGAAACCCTCACCGTGATGAGCCTGCGCCATCGCAGCCGGCGCGTCGCGCTGTACGCGCTCGAATCGCATCCGCTGGTCGGCTTCCACCGCACGGCGATGGAGGTGCTGGATCGCTTCAGGCAAGCGCATCCGGCGTTGCGGGTGCTCACATGATCGACGTGCTGCTGCCGGCTTCGGGCAAACCGTTCGTCGATTTGATCTTCACCGGTCTGCCCAAGCTGCCCGATCCGGGCGAGGAAGTGTACGCGCGGGATCTGACCATCGTGCCCGGCGGCGCGATGACCGCCGCGCTCGTGCTGCACCGCCTGGGCCTGCGCGTGGTGTTCGAGGCGACGCTCGGACGCGATTTCGGCAGCCGCTTTCTGCTGAACATCATGGAAGAGGAAGGCCTGCCGCGCGACGGCGTCGTCATCCGCGACGAGGTGCGCGCCAACATCACGGTCGCCTACAACATCCAGGGCGATCGCAGCTTTCTGTCGTACCTGGGCGGCGACATCCCGCCCGATCCCGCGCTGGTCGAGCGGTTCCCGTCGCGCTGCGTGCTGTTGGCCGGACTGCGCCCCGGCGAGCGCCTGACCGCCGCGTTGCGCAACGCCCGCGCCAATCGGTCATTGATCGTCGCCGACACGCAAGAGCAGCCGCTGACGCTGCAGGACGAACCGTTGCGCGAACTGATCGCCTCGCTCGACGTGCTGTTGTGCAATGAGCGCGAGGCCCGGTTCGTTTCCGGTCAGGAGGACATCGACCGCGCCGTCGAGGTGCTGGCGACGCTGACGCCGACCCTGGTGGTCAAACGCGGCGCGCGCGGGGCGTCGGCCTACTGGGCGTACGGCCCGACGCATCTGGAGGCCCTGCCCTGCGAAGCGGTCGACCTGACCGGCTGCGGCGACAACTTCACCGCCGCGTTCACCGCCGCGCTCGTCGACGGGCAATCGCTGCCCACCTGCCTGGCCTGGGGCAATGCCGCCGGGGCGATCACCGCGCAACATCCGGGCGGAACGTCGGCGCGCATTAGCCGTGAACAGATCATTTCCTCGGCCGAGCGCCATTATGGGGATAAACTGCTGCCCGATCCGCTCAGGAACGTGACCATGGAAGAGGACCGGAAATAGCACCTATGGAATGACGCAACACACAATCGGCTCACATTTATCCATATCGGATGATTTTATGCACAAAAAAAATCAATGTCGGTAGAAGATATAGAAAAAATGTCATTTAAATTTTCGCATATAAAGAAGTATAGAAATTTTTAGAAGACATATTAATGGATTACAAATTATCTAAAATCATAACGTTAGCAAAATATTCCGCCGGAAAGATACTGGTCGTATTTAACAAAATATTCTCAATATTTAGCCTGTTTTTTTGACTTTTTATGTGACAAAAACACTGATTATCTATCTATAATGCTCAGTTATCACCAAGACTTAGCTTGACTTTTGATTAATATTTTATCAGTATCTCTTATGGCACAAACAAAGACCATCAATTGTTCGTATGGTCATTCTACTTCGATTACGGAGGTATGATGAAGGGGTTCGTAGGAAGCGTTAGATCGCGGATTCAGAAAATTGCTGATGAAATTATCGCTCTCGAAGAACGCTTGGAGAAGAAAAGAGCCCTATTGGACAAATACCTCGAATTATTGGACTTGGAAGGTGGCGCTCCCGAAGAATTTGCCGAGCTGATCAAACTCGCCGCTCGACGCAACGTCAAGGTGCCCCCGCGCCGGCAGCGCAAGGGGAAGGACACCCTGCCCACGTTGATCGTCGACGTCCTGAGCAAACACGGCAAACCGATGCGTGCCCGGGAAATTTACGAAGAGTTGGTTGAACTGGGGTGGTCGACCAATTCGGACAAACCGGAAGCGATGGTTTACAAGACACTGTTCCGTATTGAAAAAGAGGGGCAGATCGCCAAAGCCGCGCGTGGAAAGTTCACCCTGCTGTAAAACGAATCCGGATCCGCAATCCCATAGTCACCTGTTCGCCGGGCTCTCCCGGCGGATAGGTGACGTTTATGCTACTGATGGGATTCATCCTCGAAGACGAGAATATCCTGCACGAACAGGGCGTAGGCGAACTGGTAAAATTCCAGTTCGGTAAGGCCGCTTTTCTCCATCGCCGTTTGCACGATTTTATGGCCGCTGATCGACGCGACGAATTGCTCCAGCTTCGGCAGATCGGATTTGGAAGCCAGTGAGTTGACCTGACAATCGTTAAGTTGAACGGCCTGCTGTTTGCGGTTGTGCTTGTTGAAGACCATCATCAGACGATCCAGGTCGTAATGGGTGCGGATGCCCGCGAGGATCACATGCGGGTACAGCAGCTTGAAGCCGGCGACGGCCATGACCTTGTTGGGATCGCGATGGAACACATAGGTGCCCTTGCGCCAATTCCAGGAGAACAGGTGCACCAGCTTCATCACCCGTTGCGCGACCAGATTGGCCTGGAGCGTCGGTTCGTCGATCAGGCCCATTTTCAATAGGATCTGACCGAACATGCCGCCTTCGCGCTCCCACCGTTTGCGCGCGCCGACCAGCTCTTGCGGGGTCAGCACCATCTTTTTCGCCAGCAACACGCCCAACGACAATTCGGGGATGTAATTGCTCACGACGTTGACCACGGAACCTTTATCGAAGTGCACGTCGATTTTGGTGGGCGGATTGTTCAGGATCATCAGGCCGGTCAACTGGCGGCGGCCGAGATGATAAAACAGGCGCGCCACCGGCACGCGGGCCAGATTGCCGATCTGGCTGGTGGCCGGCGTTTTGGTCTCCTCCTCTTCGACGTCGCGCGGCGGCATGGCCACCTTGATACGCATCGGTTCTTCGTGCGGCGTCGGCGGAGTCGAGGCGACCGGCGGTGACAGATCGATCTGACGGCCGATCCAGGAATTGATCATGTTGTACATGTCCATCTGATCGACCGGTTGCTTGAGCCACCCCTGCGGGCTGTTGGGCATCGGGCGGTCGGAATAATGCTCGATCTGCTTGGGCGTGGCCATGACCAGCACCGGCGCCTGATTGTGCAGCGCGTCACGCATCGTTTTGACCAAATCGAGCGCATCGCCGTCGGGCAGCGAAAAAGCCGCGATAACCAAACAGGGATCGAACGCCTTGATCGCGCCCAGTCCTTCATTTTTGGAAGAGGTAAATTCGACGGAATGACCGAAGTCTTCTAGAAATTTGGCGATTTTTGCCGCAAGCGCCAGGTTGGGATCGATCAACAAAATTGTTCGGCTCAAATCGGGGAACCTCCATTGCACAAGCAGCCGGAACCGGGTCCGGCGACTCGCTTTCGGTCACATCCTCCCCAACTGTGCCTCGGATCTAAATTAACCGCCTTATCGGCGGTGCGTCATTACAGAACATTTCCCCTGATCAGTCAAGATTGAATTGGAAAATGGTTACAAACATATTATACCAATCCTGGAAATTTTGGTCGGGAGCGCCTACAATATGCGCTCACTCGATTTCAACGGCAAGGATCGAACCACAATGCACGTCAAAGCTCATGCGAAGGTGAATTTGTTTTTGCAGGTCATCGGTCGGCGCGTCGACGGTTATCACCTGCTGCAGATGATCATGGCGCCCATTTCGCTGGCCGACGAACTGCACTTGCGGCCCATCGAACGCGGCGTCGAGTTGCTGTGCGACGATTCCACCCTGCCCGCCGGTGCGGACAATCTCGTCGTGCGCGCGGCCCTGGCCGTGCTCAAGGCCGGCGGTTGCGATCAGGGTGTGGAAATCACCCTGGATAAGAAGATTCCCTCGGCGGCCGGCCTGGGCGGCGGCTCGTCGGACGCGGCGGCCACCTTGCGCGCGGTGCGCGAGCTGTATGAATTGCCCGTTGCCGACGAACGTATGTACGAATTGGCCGTCGGATTGGGCGCGGACGTGCCCTTTTTCCTGACGCGTCACGCCTGCCTGGTGGGGGGCATCGGCGAGCAACTGAATCACTATTCAGTTCCCGAAAACCTACCGCTGGCCTTGATTAAACCGCCGCAGGGACTTTCCACGCCCAAGGTCTATCAGGCGCTCGGATGGCCCTTGACACAGAGCGTAAAGGCAACTACCCTACCGGCTGCTTTGAGCGATGGGGAAAGTGTAGCCAAATGGCTGTTCAACGATCTTGAGACACCGGCCATTTCCTTATTGCCGGAAGTAGCGCAATGCAAGCAGACACTACAGGATTCGGGATCTCTTGGGGTCCTGATGTCGGGTAGTGGTCCAACGGTCTTTGGCATTTTCGACGATCCGGCTCAGGCCCAAGCGGCTTGTTTGCGGGCCGAAAGTGAAGGCTATTGGGCATTTTCGGGCACGTTGCATCAAACCGTGTCCTGAGTCGAATCGGGGACCGAGTTGGCGACTCGGAGTTAATGACGCATCCGGTGAGTTTTTCATATACAGATATTTGTGCGGCAAACGGGAACGCGAGAAGCGACCGTAAACGAGCAAATCAAAGCAATAGTATTCAGCCAAGGGGAGGGTCCAACAATGGAAGTGACCAACGTTCGCGTCTTTCCCGTAGAGGAAGAGAAGCTAAAGGCATTTGTAACCGTCACATTCGACAATTGCTTCATTGTTCGGGACATGAAAGTGATTCGCGGCAACAAGGGCCTGTTTGTGGCCATGCCGAGCAAGAAGAAGAAGGACGGGACTTTCGGCGAAGTGGCGCATCCGCTCAACGCCGATACCCGGGCCAAGATCGAAGCCGCCGTCCTCGAGGAGTATGAACGCGCCCTCGTGGAACCCCCGGAGATGACCGCGGACGACGAATAGTTCGCGGCGTGTACCTGTTTCGTACTCACCTGGGGTTGCGACATAATTACGGGGTGTACGCCCCTTCGTTGATACATCGCCACCTGAGTGCTGGGGCGTGGGCAAGTGGTAAGCCACGGGTCTTTGGAACCCGCTATCGTAGGTTCGAATCCTACCGCCCCAGCCATATTTACTCGTTGGACCTCTGAACCGGCGGCCGGCCATGGATGCTGCGGCTTTCCGGCTTGGCCTTACCGGCCGAACAAATTTGTTGGTTTGAAAAAACCGTGACTGCTCGTGTAGCTTGCGGTTTTATGTTTTTGTTTATGCACACCCTCTGATTTCGGGAGAAGAAATATGTCCGCGGGCAAATTGGCCATCCCCAATGCGGAAAGGATCAAGCTGTTCAGTGGCAACGCCCACCGCGCCTTGGCCGAAGCCATCGCCAATCATCTGGATATTCCTCTGGGGCAAGCCAGCGTTTCGCAATTCGCCGACGGCGAAATCAACGTTGAAATCGGCGAAAGCGTGCGCGGGATGGATACCTATCTCATCCAGCCCACCTGCCCCGAAGTCAACAAAAACCTGATGGAACTGCTGGTGATGATGGACGCGCTCAAACGCGCCAGCGCCAAGCGCATCACCGCGGTCATCCCCTATTACGGTTATGCGCGCCAGGACCGCAAAGTCAGCCCGCGCGCGCCGATCACCGCCAAGCTGGTCGCCAACCTGATCACCGCCGCGGGCGCCGATCGCGTGATTACCGTCGATCTGCACGCCGGCCAGATTCAGGGCTTCTTCGACGTGCCGGTCGACAACCTGTACGCCGCGCGTGAGTTGGCGCATGCCTTCGAAAGCTGCATCCAGTGCGACATCTCCGACATCGTCGTGGTCAGCCCCGACGCCGGCGGCGTGCGCCGGGCGCGGTATTTCTCGCGCCTGCTGGGCCGTGAATCGGGCCTGGCGATCATCGACAAGCGCCGCAGCGGTCCGGGCCAGGTGGCCAAGATGAACATCGTCGGCGACGTCAAAGGCAAAACGGCCGTGATCATCGACGACATGGTCGATTCGGCCGGCACGCTGACCAAGGCCGCCAACAAGCTCGAAGAGGAAGGCGCGGCCTGCGTCTACGCCTGCATCGTGCACCCGGTGCTCAGCGATCCGGCGGTCGAACGCATCAACAATTCGGCGATCCGCGAAATCATCGTCAGCGACACGATTCCGCTGATCGAGGACGCCGCGAAGAGCAAAAAATTCAAAGTCGCCACCGTCAGCCATCTGTTGGCGGAGGGCATTTGGAACATCGTCATGGGAGGCAGCATCAGCAGCCTGTTCCCGGACGTTGAAGTGATCAACTAACGACGGGGATCAGCCCCGCCGATGACAATCACCCCGGATACCTGCGGCGGCCAAGCCCCGCGGAAACTGGGACAGGAGATGAAAACAGAATGATTGACAATGTGAAGTTGACCGCGGAGCTGCGCTCCGGAACCGGCAAAGGCGTCGCACGCAAACTGCGGGCCGCCGGCAAAATCCCCGCCGTGGCTTACGGCAAAGGCATCGAAACCACCTCGCTGATTTTGAACACCCGGGAAGTGATCGACATGATCCGCGCCGGCAACTGGAACCAGGCGCTGATTACCCTGGAGCTGCCCGGCAAGTCCGAGCTGACGGCCAAGACCTTCATGATCCGCGAGCTGCAGCGCCATCATCACAAGGGCACGCCCTTGTCGATGGACCTGTACGCCATCCGCATGGACGAGAAAGTCACCGTGCAGATCCCCATCGAGTTGTTGAATACCGAGGAAATCCAAAAGCAGGGCGGCGTGCTCGACGTGCTGTTGCGCGCTCTCGAAGTCAAGTGCCTGCCGTCGGCCATTCCGACGGTGATTCAGTACGACGCGATCGGGCTGCACCTGGGCCAGTCGTTGCACGTGTCCGACCTGACCTTGCCCGAAGGCGTGGAAACCGAGTTGGATCCGAGCACGCCGATCGCCACGATCGTCGTTCCGCGCGGCGTCGAGGAAGCCAAACCCGGTGAAGCGGTCGAAGCGCCCGTCGCGGAGAAGAAAGAGGAAAAGACCGACTGATGAAGCTCGTTTGCGGACTGGGCAATCCCGGTTTGAAGTACGCAAACACACGGCATAACGTCGGCTTCATGATCTGTGACAAATTGGCGGCCCACCTCGGCACGACCTTTCGCACCACGCGTTTTTCGGCCCATTTCGCCGAAGGACGCCACCGCGACGACAAGATCGTGCTGCTCAAGCCGCAGACCTTTATGAATCGATCCGGTGATTCGATTTCGCCGGCGATGGGCTTTTTCCGGGCCGAACCCGGCGCGCTGTTGGTCATCCATGACGATGCCGACCTCGCGCCGGGCCGGATTCTGCTCAAACACGGCGGCGGAACGGCGGGGCACAAAGGCCTCAACTCGCTACGCGACCGGTTGAATACGCTGGAGTTCGACCGGCTGCGCTACGGCATAGGGCGGCCCGAGGATCCCCGCTTCGAGTTGTCGGATTACGTATTGGCACCTTTTACGCAAGCCGAGTTGGAAATGCATGAGGCGCAAATGGACGAAGCTGTGGCAGCCGTTGTCCTGTGGCTGAACGAAGGGATCGACGCAGCGATGAACGAAATCAACGGCCGGATGTGACCGCTCGGCGAAGAGAGAGTTGTTTCGTATCCATGTGACAGGTAAAGGAGGACTCGAACGATGTGGAGCTTGGACTTTTTACCTGACCTGGTAGCCTTCGTAGCGCCGCTGCTCGGGCTATACGGTCTCTACTATGCCTGGACGGTGTATCAGCGCATTCTGGGCGCTGATCCCGGCAACGAGAAGATGCAGGGCCTGGCGGAAAAAATTCACGCCGGCGCCATGGTCTTCCTCAAGCGCGAATATCGCATTCTGGCGGTCTTCATCGCCGCGGTGTTCCTGCTGCTTCTGTGGTTCATGGAATTCAAATGGACCGCCTTCGCCTTCCTGTGCGGCGCGGGCGCCTCGATGAGCGCTGGTTGGTTCGGCATGGCCGCGGCCACCAACGCCAACGTGCGCACCAGCAACGCCGCCGCGAAAAGCGGCGCGGGCGAAGCTCTGGCGATGGCCTTTGCCGGCGGCAACGTCATGGGCATGGCGATCGCTTCGCTGGGCCTGTTGGGCCTGGGCCTGTTCTTCTACTATCCCATTTTCGCCGCCGACACCATGGACACCTTCACCAAGTTCTCCAGCATCATCTCCGGCTTCGCCATGGGCGCCAGCTCCATCGCGCTGTTTGCGCGCGTGGGCGGTGGCATCTACACCAAGGCGGCCGACGTGGGCGCCGACCTGGTGGGCAAAGTCGAAGCGGGCATTCCCGAAGACGATCCGCGCAACCCGGCCGTTATCGCCGATAACGTCGGCGACAACGTCGGCGACGTGGCCGGCATGGGCGCCGACCTGTTCGAATCGTACGTCGGTTCGGTCGTCGGTACCGTGGCCATCGCCGCGACGATGCCGCTGGCCGGCATCGAAGAGGAATACGTTCGCCTGAACTTCATCGCCTTCCCGCTCTTTTTGATCATGGCCGGTCTGCTGTCCTCCAAGTTCGGCAGCGGCATGATCGAGAAGCTCAAGGATCAGGATCCGGGCGCCGCGCTGAACAAAGCCACCTGGTACGCCGGTGCTGCGTTCATCGCCGCGGCTTTCCTGATCGGCCTGATCTTCCTGGGCGGCACCGGTTACTTCCTGGGCGCGTTCGGCGCCACCGTGCTGGGCCTGCTGTCCGGCGTGGCCATCGGTCTGTTGACCGAGTACTACACCGCCAACAAGCCGATCCAGAAAATCGCCGAAGCGGCGCAGACCGGCTCGGCGACGACCATCATCCACGGCTTCGCCACCGGGATGGAATCGACCGTCGCTCCGGTGCTCGTGATCGCCATCGCGATTTACGGCTCCTACCTGATGGCCGGTCTGTACGGCATCGGTCTGGCCGCCGTGGCCATGCTGGCCACCATCGGCGTGACCATGTCGGTTGACGCTTACGGTCCGGTCGCCGACAACGCCGGCGGCATCACCGAAATGGCCGGTCTGGGCGCGGACGTTCGCAAGATCACCGACCGCCTCGACAGCCTGGGCAACACCACCGCCGCCATCGGCAAAGGCTTCGCCATCGGCTCGGCGGCCCTGACCGCCCTGACCTTGTTCTCGGCCTTCATGTCGGTGACCAAGCTGGATCCGGCCGACCTGAGCCTGACCAACAACGTGGTCATGGTCGGTCTGTTCATCGGCGGCTGCCTGCCCTTCCTGCTGGGCGCGATGACCATGCGCGCCGTCGGCCGCGCCGCGGCGCAGATGGTCGACGAAGTGCGTCGTCAGTTCCGCGAAATCCCCGGCATCATGGAAGGCACCGGCGAACCCGATCCGGAAACCTGCGTGGCCATCTCCACCGACGCCGCGTTGAAAGAGATGATCGCTCCCGGCCTGATCGCCGTGCTGTCGCCGATCTTCGTCGGCTTCGTCCTCGGCGCGCCCGCCCTGGGCGGCTTCCTGGCCGGCGCGACGTTGACCGGCGTGTTCCTGGCTCTGATGATGGCCAACGCCGGCGGCGCCTGGAACAATGCCAAGAAGTACATCGAAGCGGGCAACTTCGGCGGCAAGGGCTCCGACGCGCACAAAGCGGCCGTCGTGGGCGACACCGTCGGCGACCCCTTCAAAGACACCAGCGGCCCGGCGATGAACATCCTCATCAAGTTGATGTCCGTCGTCAGCCTGGTTATCGCGCCGTTGCTGGTGAAGTAATTCTTCATCCGTCATGACGCCACAAGGGCGGCCCTCCGGGGTCGCCCTTTTTTGTACTGATTCGCCGAACGAAGTGAGGCGTATCGGTGTTTTCGTTATCCACTGTTATGCTCACTCATTCCACTCGTTCGCAAAACAGTGCCACCCGGCGCAACCACCACACCTTTGGCTTCGCCAAAAATGTGGCACACAAAACGCCCTCGTCCAATGCGCGACAGCGCCGGCCAAGGCTCCATCCATTGAAGAAAACATAGGTCCAGGAATTATCCCTGGCGCCCTTGTTCTTGGCCGGCGATCGCGGTATGTATGACCCCTCTTGCCAAACGGCTTTGTATTGTGTATGTAATGCGTTCCCCGTTGGGGAGTACAACATTTTTTTCTTTGGGTTAACTCCTTGCTCCCGTACCCATGGTCGGTCGGGGGCGTAACCCGAAAGGAGGACGCCAAGTGCGTAAGTACGAACTTCTCTACATTTTGAAACACGACAGCGCCCCGGAAAAGACGGCGGCCGCGCGCGAGAAGATCAACTCCGTCATCGAATCCGAAGGCGGCATGTTGGTCAACGAGGACGTCTGGGGCAAAAAGAAGCTGGCCTTCGAGGTGAGGAAATACCAGAAGGGCATCTTCATTCTCACCCATTTCCTGGGCGAGCCCAGCCACATCCGCGAGATCGAGCGCAACCTGAAACTCAATCAGGAAGTGCTGCGCTACCTGACGGTCAAACTGACCGACAAGATCGATCTCGAAGAGGAAAAGGCCACGCGGGAAAAATGGCAGGCCGACAAGGCGCGCGCCGATCAGGAAGCGGCCGAGGCCGGCGCGCCCGCCGAAAGCGATGACGAAGAGGAAGAAGAGGAAGACGATCGCGGCAAGGATCGCGACGACGACGACTTCGACGGCGACGATGAAGCGGGCGGCGATGAAGGAGACGACGACTAAGCGGATGAACGTCGGATAAGACAAAGGAGAAAAGCGGTGGCGAATTACAATCGCGTGATACTGATGGGCAACCTGACCCGCGATCCGGAATTGCGCTACACCGGGGGCGGCACGGCGGTTTGCAGTTTGAGCCTGGCGGTCAACCGGCGGGTGAAAAAAGGCGACCGGTGGGAAGAGGAAGCAAGCTTCTTCGACATCGTCGTCTTCGGCAAGATCGCCGAGAATTCGGCCGAGTACCTGGCCAAGGGTCGTCCGATTCTGGTCGAAGGCGAGCTGGTGCAGCGGCGCTGGGACGATCAGGAAGGACGCAAACGGTCCAAGGTCGAGGTCGTGGCCAACACCGTGCAGTTCCTCGGCGGCCGCGGCGACAACGCCGGCGGCGGCAGCCGCTCCGGCGGCGGAGCGGGCGGAGGCGGCTCATACAACGACGGTCCGCCGCCGATCGAGGACGACGACATCCCCTTCTAATGAATACAGCCGGTCCGACGGGCCGGATGGAGGATTACGATGAACAAAGGCAAGAAAAATTTCGGTCGCCGGCGGGTTTGCCGCTTCTGCGCCGATGCCACGCAGATGATCGATTACAAAGACGCCAAGATGCTTTCGCACTACACCACCGAACGCGGCAAGATCATTCCGCGGCGGATCAGCGGTCTGTGCGCCAAGCATCAGCGGCAGTTGACCCTGGCCATCAAGCGCAGCCGCCACATTGCGCTGATGCCCTACGCGGCGTCGACCGTTTGACGGCATGAGCGGCTCGATCGCCCTGGCGCTGGCGGCCAATCTGATCACGGCCGCCCTGTTGGTGTTGCCCGCCGCGGTGGCGATCTTCACCGTGCGCCATGGGCCGCGAGGCGGTCTGCTGATGATCGCGCCGCTGGTGGCGCTTGCCGGTTTCACCGCCGGTCCGACCGGTGCGGCGGTGATCGCGGCGAGCATGGGCGGCGTCGGTCTGGCTCTTTGGCATTACGGCCGCCGGCCGATTCGGCTGGAAACCCTGTTCGCCGGCCTGGCGTCGATTTTTCTGCTGGGCACGGTGGGGATTTTCTTCCTCGCGCAATTCGCCGCGGGAGTCTCTCCGCTGGAAACGGCGTACGTGGTGCTCGATCAGATTCACCTGTCCTTCGACGCCTACACCCAGATGCTCACCGAAAGCGTGGGCAGCGCCCAACTGGACCGGGTGCAGCAACTGGAAGCGGCCAAGGCAATGTGGGTCTGGGGCATGTTCCGGCTGGCCCCGTCGTTGGCGGTGATCGCCGCGTCGGTGCTGGTGCTGGTCAATTTCCTGCTGGTGCGCAACGCGCTGCCGGTGCTGTTCGGCCTCGAACTCAACCGCTGGCGCGCGCCGGACACGGCGATCTGGGCCGTGTTGGGACCGGGTCTGGGCTTGCTGCCCTACCTGATTCTCAACCTGCTCAAAAAAGACACCGGCGACGTGATGACGATCTTTTACGTTTCGTTGAACCTGCTCATCATCGGCCTGGTGCCCTACCTGATTCAGGGCCTGGCGGTGATGTCGTTCTTTTTGAAACGATGGCGGTTGCCGCGTTTTCTGCGCGGCTTGACCTACTTCATCATCCTGTCCCAGGGGCTCGTGCCGATGGTGGCCGCCCTGGGCCTGATGGAGTTCTGGACCGATTTTCGCGGTCGCGCGCTGGTTCCCCGGCGGCGGCCGAACGATGAGGAAAACCAATAGGCGCCCGGCGCCTGTTCACAGTTTAGCGGAGGCAAAACGATGAAGGTGATCTTGAATGCGGATGTGCCCGATCTGGGCGCCATCGGTGACGTGGTCAGTGTCAAAGACGGCTACGCCCGCAACTATCTGATTCCCAAGAAGCTGGCCATCACGGCGACCACGCGCAACATGAAAGAGCTCGAGCACATGAAGTCCGTGGTCGACGCCAAGCGCCGCAGCGAGAAGCTGGCGGCCGAGGAACTGGCCAAGAAGGTCGCGAAGGCGCAGGTGCAGATCATCGCCAAGGTCGGCGAAGAGCAGCGTCTGTACGGTTCGGTGACCGCGGCGATGATCGCCGAGAAGCTGGCCGAAGCCGGGTTGGACATCGACAAGCGCAAAATCGTGTTGGTCGATCCGATCCGCACCACCGGCCTGTTCACCGTGCCAGTTAAGGTGCATGCTGAAATCACCAGCGAAGTCAAAGTGTGGGTCAAGGCGGAAGAGTCCGACGAAGTCGCGCCGCCCGCGCCGGCCGCCACGCCCGTGCAGGAAAGCACGCCGGTGACCTTCGAAGACGACGAGCCCAAAGAAGAGACGCCGGAAGAATCCGCCGAATAGTCGCTTCCCCCTTCTCCAACGAAAGGAAGCGTGGATGGTACGCCCGGTCGCCAAGTCGCCCGACGCCGCCGTGGAGCGGCGGGTGCCGCCCCATAGCCAGGAAGCCGAAATGGCCGTCCTGGGCGGCGTCCTGCTGCGCAACGAGGCGCTCGACCAGGTGCGCGACCTGCTGGACCCCGAGGACTTCTACCAACCCGCCCATCAACGGCTGTTCCGCTCGATGGCCGCGTTGTACGACCGCGGCGATCCGATCGACCCGATCACGCTGCGCCAACACCTGAAAGAACAGAACTGGCTCGACGAGGTCGGCGGCAAAGAGTACATCGACCGCCTGCTCGACGAGGTGCACACCACCGCAAACATCGAGCAGTACGCGCGCATCGTCGCCGATAAATCCACCCTGCGCCGCCTGCTGACGGCCACCTTCGAAATGCAGGCGATGGTCTACGAGGGCAAGGACGACCAGGGCACCGACCTGGAAACCGCGCAGATCGTCGACCAGAGCCAGGCGAAGGTGTTCGACGTGGCGCGCGACGTGGTGCAGTCGCCTTACGAATCGCTGGAGGAGATCATCCACGCCTCGCTGGCCTACGTCGATGAACGCATGGCCACGGGCGGCGCGCTGGCCGGCTACTCGACGGGCTTCAGCGACCTGGATCACAAAACCAACGGCGTCAAACCCGGCGAGCTGATCATCGTCGCCGCGCGTCCGGCCATGGGCAAAACGTCGCTGGCCCTGAACATCGCCACCAACATCGCGGTCGCCGAGCAAAAGCCGGTGCTGCTCTTTTCGCTGGAAATGAGCGCGGCGCAACTGGGCCTGCGCCTGCTGTGCGCGCAGGCGCGCGTCAACCTCGGCTCGGTGCTCAAAGGCCACACGACCGAGGATCAATACCAAAAACTGGCCGAGGCGGCGGCGCTGCTGGCCGAAGCGCCGTTTTTCATCGACGATTCCGGCGGCACGACCACGACCTCGATCCGTTCGAAGGCGCGCCGGTTGCGCGCGGAACAGGGCGACCTGGGATTGGTGGTCATCGACTACATCCAGTTGCTGGGATCCTCGCGGTTCTACGACAGCCGCGAGCGCGAAATTTCGACGATGAGCCGTACGCTCAAGATGATGGCCAAGGAACTCAAGTGCCCGGTGCTGGCCCTCTCGCAGCTCAACCGTCAATTGGAAAACCGCCCCGACAAGCGCCCGCGCCCGTCGGACCTGCGCGAATCCGGCGCGCTGGAACAGGACGCCGACATGATCCTGTTCATTTACCGCGATGTCATTTACAACGCGGAAACCGAGGAACCCGACGTCGCCGAGCTGATCATCGGCAAGCAGCGCAGCGGTCCGACCGGCACGGTCAAATTGATTTTCCTCGACGAATACACCCGCTTCGAACAATATGCCGGCGTCTCGGATTATTGATCGGCCCCTTTCGCGGCGCGGGCGAATGCACTACGATTCCCGCTAATGAAGCGCACCCTGTTTCGTTACCTGCTGATGGAAGTGCTCGGGCCGTTTTTGATCGGCCTGGTGATCTTCACGTTCGTCCTGCTGATGTTCCAGATTCTCAAGCTCACCGAATTGATCGTCAGTTACGGCGTGGGCCTGGGCGACGTCGGCCGGTTGCTGATGTACATCCTGCCGCCGTTTTTCGTCTTCACCGTGCCGATGAGTTTTCTGCTCGCGGTGCTCATGGCGATCAGCCGCATGTCCTCGGACAGCGAAATCACCGCGCTCAAGGCCGGCGGCATCAGCCTGTGGCAGTTGTACCCGCCGGTGCTCGCGCTGAGCCTGGTCGCCTCGCTGGCCTGCGCCTTCCTCGCGTTGGTCGGCGATCCGTGGGGCAAGCAGGGCTTCCGCAACATGCTGCTGGAAATGGGACGCGAGAAGGCGACCATCGGCGTGGTCGAGCACGTCTTCAACGATTCGTTCAAGGACATGACGCTCTACGTGCATCACGTCGTGCCCGAGCAGGATCTGCTGGAGGGTATTTTCCTCGCCGACGAACGCGCCGCCGGTGAACCGCTGGTCGTCACCGCGCGCCAGGGCAAGCTCGGCCAGAGCCCGCGCGAGGCCACGCTAGCGATGGATCTGTACGACGGCGCGATCCACCGGGTCGATCCGCAGGACAAGACGATCTACGAAACCGTGCGCTTCAAGCAGTATCGCCTCGAGGTCGACCTGGCCGAGGCGATGGGCAAGGATCAGCTCAAGCGCACCTACCTGGAAATGACCATGCCCGAGCTGCGCACGCACATCGCCGAGCTGCGCGCCAAGGACGACGACTACGCGATGCGCCGCGCCTGGGTCGAATACCACCGCCGCTTCGCCTTCCCCTTCGCCTGCGTGGTCTTCGGCTTGATCGCCCTGCCCCTGGGCGTGAGCCCGCCGCGCTCGGGCCGCAGCCGCGGCTTCTCGACGAGCATCATCGTGCTGTGCGCGTTTTACCTGCTGTTTCGCGCCGGCGAAAACCTCGGCTGGAAAGGCGTGCTGCATCCGATCGTCGCGATGTGGACACCCCTGGCCGTCGGCGTCGCGCTGGGCCTGTATCTGTTGAAGAAAAAGTCGGACGAATCGCCGATCTGGTTGCTGGACATGGCGCAATACGGCGCGCAACGCGCGACCAACTGGCTGCGCGCGAAACTGGGCCTGGACGGGGAGGAACGCTCGTGAAGGTGCTGACGCGCTACATCGCCGCCGAGTTCCTCAAGCTGTTCGCCTACTGCCTGTTCGGGCTGATCCTGGTTTATCTGCTGTTTGACTTCATCGATCGCGCGGGGAACTTCTTCAAAAGCGATCCGCAGATGATCCACGTGTTGCTGTACTTCGTCTACAAGATCCCGACGATCATCTTCCAACTGGTGCCCGTGTCGGTGCTGTTGGGCACGCTGCTGACGCTGGCGCTGTTGTCCAAAAACAGCGAGATCACCGCGATGAAGGCCGGCGGCGTGGGCGTGCCGCGGATCGTCGCGCCGATCGTCGTGCTGGCCGTGCTGCTGTCGGGCGCGGCCTTCGCGATCAACGAGTTCGTCGTGCCGGTCGCGACCACGAAGATGAAGTACGTGCAGAAGGTCCACATCAAAAAGCAGGAATGGCGCGTGAAAATCAAGAAGGTCAACCTGTGGTACAAGAGCCCGGGGGCGATCTATTTCATCCGCCGTTTCGAGCCGGAACTGATGCGGCTGGAAAACGTGACCATCTACCGCTTCAACGACGCCTTCGGCCTCCAGGAGCGGCTGGACGCCGACGCGGTGCAGTGGGTCAACGACGCCTGGGTGGCCGACAAGGGCACGCGGCGCACCTTTGTCGATGGCGCGCTGACCGCCGAGGCGCCCTTCGCCGAACTGGCGCTGACGCTGCCGGAAACGCCCGAGGATTTGAAAGTCTACAAACGCGACCCGGAGCAAATGTCCTTCCGCGAGCTGCGCGCCTACGTGCACGAGTTGCGCGCCGAAGGCTACGACATCCGCAAGTACGTGGTCGACCTGCACGGCAAGGTGAGCTTCGCGTTGATCAGCGTGGTGATGGCGCTGCTGGGCATCCCCTGGGCGATCCGCTCGGGACGCGCGGGCGGCGTCGCCTTCGGCATCGGCGTGGCGGTGGTCATCGGCGTGGGTTACTGGATCGTCCTGGGACTGTCGCTGGCGCTGGGACGCTCGGGCACACTGCCGCCGTTGCTGGCCGCCTGGGGGCCGCACGTGCTGTTCGGCATTGTCGGCGTTATCGGCGTCTTCCGCGTGCGCTCGTAATCAGTCGTCGAGCAGCCGCACGGGAAATTCCTTCACCCCGGCGCGCAGCAGGTAGCCCTCTTCCCCGTCGGTGCGAATCGCCTCGGCGAGTTGGTTCCACGCCTGTCGCGAAAAGCGGGCGCGGTGCAGCTTGTCCTTGACCAGACAACGCGGCACGTTGCGCACGTCGACGGTCAGCGTGTCGGGCGCGAGGAATTCGTACGATCCGTCGGTGAGCAGCAGTTGCACGCCCATCTCCAGGTGCCGCACGCTGAGCACGACGAACGGACAATCGGCGATGCGCACCGGCACGCAAAGATTGTCGCCGCAGATGAAATACCCCTCGTCGCGCTTTTCCATCGACAGGTACAGCAGCGCGATGATCCGCGGATGGGTGATCACCACATCCTGATGCCGCCATTGACCTTCGACGTCGATCGACAAATCCAGCGCGGCCGGATCGAATCCCTGCGGCCAGCCCATCACGCGATCCCGAACTCGGCGAAGGTTTTCATCACCTTGGGCAGCGACGGCGCCGCGCCGAACAGGCCGGTCCGGCACACCGCTTCGGTCAGGCCGATGAACATGTCGGCGACCGCGGCGTGGAACTTCGGATCCATCTGCGGCGGCGGGCACTTCAGATCGTCGTTGACGATCTTGGCCAGCGGCTTGTCGACTTTCTGCGCGATGTCCTTGGCGCGGTCCATCGCGGCGACGAACTTCGGCTCGTGCTTGCGGTAGTACTGGCGGATCGGCTCCTTGGAAATCTGCACGCCGCGCATGGTCAGGCGCAGTTCGTCGGGCGTGATCGCGTCGCCCAGGGTGATCGCGTCGGTGCGCAGAAATTCGAACTTGCCGTCCCACAGCGTCACCTTGGCCTTGGCGAATTCGTGCTTGAGGAACAAGGCCAGCAGCAGCGTGTAATGCGTGACGGTCAGGAACTGTTCGTTGGACAGGCCGGCGATGTTCAGCGCCCATTCGTAGGGCAGATAACGGTCGGCGGGCTCAAGCTTGCTGAAGTACTCGACGACCGGCCGGCTCAGCATCCGGCCTTCGCGCGGCATTTTGCTCAGGCCGAGCTGCTTGTGGTAATCGGGCATGCGCTGCAGGCGCTTGGTCAGCGAACTGCCCGCCGGCATGCCGAAGCGGAACACGCACTCGAGCGGCACGAGGATGTTTTTCATCGCCGAGTGAATGTGGTTGTAGTTCCAGATGCGCACGCCGCCGAAGGGCAGCGGCTGCGGATGCACGATGTTCACCGCGGCGACCTCGATGACGTTGGACGGCTCGGTGAGCTTATCGAGGGTGACGGTCTGCCCCTTGTGATTGAGAATGCCGCGGTAGTGCGTCGGCATGCCCGCGCGCTTGAGCAGCTTGAGCGCCTTCGAGTTCATCAGCTCGTCACGCAATTGCGGCTGGCGCAGCGTGTTCCACACCTCTGCCTTGGCCAGTTCCTTCCAGGCGGCGGCGGATGAAGCGCGCTCGAAAAAGTAAGCCGAGGAGATCGCGGCGGTCGCGCCCTTGCGCGGAATTTGGTCGGGCATCTTGCCGTAATCGAAAATCGAATAATCGTCGGTGAACTCGAACAGCAGCACGCCGGGCTTGTTGGCCGTGACGGCTTTTTTCAGCCGCAGGTTTTTCACCGAACCGGTATAGATCGTTTTAAATTTGCTGACGTCGACCATCTTCGCACTCCCCGGAGGTTGATGATTTGAGGCGAAGAAGTTGTATCGTCAGCGTGGGTTTGTGTCAAGCAAGGAGCTTTTCCAGATGGCGGCGCAGGGCGAAGGGCAGCATGGCCCCGGCCAGCATACGCAGGTTGCCCGACGAGGGCGAACCGGGCTGATTGTCGGGAAGTTGCACGAAGATCGCGGTCCCGCCGTCGGCGACTTCGTTCAGGGATTCGCATGCGAAGGCGGCGTCCTGTCCCAGCATCACCCCGACGCTCCTTGCGCCGTATTCCTTGGCCACCGAGCGCACCAACTGCGAAAAGTCGGTTTTGGTTTGTTGGTCGATTTCCTCGCCGACCACCACTTTGTGATTCGCCCCGGCCGTCAGCGGATGCAGCGGCGGCGCAATCACGGCCGTGTTTTCGTTCATCTGCAGACCGGTGCTGGCGCGCACGAGGTGATAGGGAATCTCCGCGTTGAGCAGTTCGAACGTCGCCTTGATTTTTTCGCCGGGGAACCGATGGCAAATCAGCAGCACGATTCCCTCCAGGCGCTTGAGTCCGCCGATCAACTTGATCAACTGTTGCGGATCGTCGCCGTCCAGACAAACCGCCACCGCCACGCGGGCGGCGATGCCGGTTACCGGGAGCTTGGACACCTGCGGGCGCGCAGCCGTGCCGGTTTCGCGGCTTTTTTCCCGCTGCCGCCAGACCGTATGGGCGCTACGGGTCACCGACGCGAGTTTGGTGCCCAGGTGACGGAAATAGCCATCGCCCTGCGTCTTGCCCGGCGTGGTTTTTTCCAGCACTTCGAAGGCGCCCGCCTTTTTCAGATAGGCGCTGTACTTCGGATCATCCAGCAGGTCGGTGTAAACGAACACCGGTCGCTCCAACTGATGGGCGATGCGGATAACCGAGGCCATTTCCTGTTTTTTGTCCTGCATGCTGACCAGGAACACGTCGGGCAGGTCCGTCGGCGTCAGCCCCGCAACCTGAGTAAAATCCAGCGAACCCTCCAACAGGGAGATGTCGTCATGGTTGGTCAATGAACGGTTGATCAGCCGATAGACCACTTCCTTGTCGGTCACCACGCGCAGCTTCAATCCCGTAGACATCGTACTCCCCAAAAATCAATCGTCATCACACACGATTGCCTCATATCACACAAATTAAGGTCGGATGATGGTTTGAAGTCCCTTAGAATTTATTTTCAGGTCGATTATCAATTAATGCGAGCGCCCAACCGGCCGGGTGAATCACCGTCTCTTTCACCTGCAACCGATAGCGGTCAAGTGCTCTTTCCACAACAGGTTTTTCCGTGCGGGCGTAAAGAATTGCGTCGACTTTTCCGCCCTGTTGCAGGTAGCGCGACAACCGGTAGGGCGGTTGATATTTTTGCTCGCTGACCGAGTAACTCAATGCCTGTTTTCCGTGCAGTACGTAAAAGGCGAACGGGTCGCGCACCAGCACCAATTGCCCCGGCTCGACCTGCCGGGCGCCCCATTCGTACATGCGCGCCTCGTTGTTGTCGATGCGGCTCCAACGGTCGTGGAAATCGTAGGTCGCCAGCGAGGCCAGGTTGGTGGCCACCAGCGCCAGGACGATCACCCGCGTCACCCATTGCGCCAGGAAATCGCGGCGCGTCACCCAGCGGCTTACCTGGTCGATGCCTTGAATCAAATAATACGCCAGCCAGGGCGCCAGCACGGTGAAGAACCGGGTGCGCACCAACCAGGGCGTCAGCCACAACAGGGCCAGGTATAAAACCAGATAATATTCGGCGGCGGTCGGCCCGCGAATCAGCCGCTGGAAAAAGCCCAACGCCATCAGCAGCGCCAGGCCGATCAGCACCGCCCGTAGCGCCGGATTCTTGGGCGCGGTATCGAACACGAACAGCGACGCCGGCGCCAGTTGCAGCGAATTGACCGCGTTCATTTTGATGCGGCCCAACGTCGCGCGGCTGACCAGCTCCTGCTGCCCCTTGGTCGGGTCCCACCCGTCCTTGCGCAACAGCGAACTTTTCTCCGGCGAAAACTGCCCCGGTTGAGTCACCGAGTACAGCGTCACGCCGGGCGCAAGCCCCACAACCGCGAACAGCAACGCCAGAATCAGCCCGCGTTTGCGCCGGTGACGATCCCAGGCCAGGTAGATCGCCGCGCTCACCGCGAGCATCAAACCGATCTGCCGGGTGAGCGGCGTCAGGAAAACGAAGATCAACGCGGCCGGTCCCCAGGGCCCGCCGAAAAAGCGATGGTCGGTTTTCAGCCGATCGAGGCAGACGAGCGCCGCGGTGGAAATGAAAAGGTACGGAATCTCGCTTTGCACGCGCCCGCAATACAGCCACACCGATCCGGTGCCCGTCAGCGCCAGCAACCACGGCCAGTAATCGCGGCGGTAACTTTCGTCCGCCGCGTACAACAGCAGGACCATCGTGGCCAGCCACAGCAGCGCCAGGGCCACGCGCAACGCCGCGTCGCTGCCGCCGCCCAGCCAATAAGCCGGCGTCAGCAGCAACATCGTCACCGGCGGATAGACGGCCGGCGGCTTGAGCGGATGGCTGAGGATTTGCGGCAGGTGTCCGTCGGCCAGCGAGGCGACGCCCATGATGTACGCGCCCGAATCGAAGCGCGGAAAATAAGGGTACAGCCAGGTGGGAAAGGTCAGCACGGCCAGGGCAACGATCAGCAGCAAACCTTTTTTCGACGGCACTGCCACCTCTTTGCGGGAAAAAGTGAATGCAACATGCTATCATATCTTCCGTTTTAACCCAACGGATTCGGAGGAATGTTTGCCCGACGACGCCCGCCGCCCATCGTCACGCCGCGCCCTGGCGCGCTGGTTGCTGCTTTTGCTGGGTTTTACGCTGCTGGGACTGCTGATTTACAAGATCGGCCCGGCCGACATGCTCGCGGCCTGGCGGCAGGCGCACAAGGCGAACATCGCGATCGCCGCGGCGGTGTTCATCTTCGCGCTGGTCGTGCGCGGCATCAAATGGCAGTTGTTCCTCGCCGTGACGCCCACGCCCGTCTCGTATATCAAGGCGACGCGGGCGTATGTTTACAATTCCTTTTTCGCCAACCTGACGCCGGGCCGCAGCGGCGAAGTGTTCGCGCCGATCTGGCTGAGCCGCCACGGCGTATCGACCGCCACCAGCTACGCGATCGTGGTGATCGACCGCATGCTCGACATGCTGGTCGTGCTGTGCCTGTTCGCCTTGTCGGTGGCCAACCTCGGCCGACTGGCGCCGACCGAATCGGCCATGTACCGCACCGCCGGTCTGACCGCCGGCCTGCTGGTGCTGGCCGGATTGACCGTGCTCTTGTTCATGCTCATCCGCCTGGATCTGGCGATCGCTTTTCTCGCGCGCTTTCACGGCCGCCTGGCCACGCGGTTGCGCGACGCGCTGGCCACCTTCCGCGACGCCGTCGCCCAGTTCGGCCGCCGCAGCCTGCTCGCGATCAACCTGGGCATCACCCTGATCACCTGGCTGCTGGACGTCACCTGCAACTATCTGGTCGTCGGTTCGCTGATGCCCGAGCTGACCTGGACCGACAGCGTGACCGCCTCGATGTTCGCCATCGCCGCCGCCCTGGCCAGCTTCATTCCCGGCGGCATCGGCGCGGGCGCGCTGGGCTACACCGCCGTGCTCACGCTCATCGGCTACGATCCGGTGCTGGCCGGCGCGGGCGCGGTGCTCAACACGATGATGGTGCAAGCCACCCGCGCTTCGGTGGTCGGAGTGTTCGCCCTGACTGCGGGGAAAAAAAGCTAACCGGCGATTTTTGACGGCGGCAAAACGAAGATCAACTGGCGCGTACGGCGCGTTTGTCGGCCCAGCGCTTGGTCTTGGTGATCTGCTCTTTCATCGTGATCGCCAGCGGCACCATGTTGCCCATCGCGCGGTAGATGTCGCTGATCTGCAGTTCGCGATCCTCGTTGAACGCGTCGAACATCGCGGTGATCAGCGCCTGCTCGATCTCCGCGCCGGTGAAGTGCTCCGCGCTTTTCGCCAGCCCCTCGATGCTCGTCTGGCTCGCCGTCTTGCCGCGCCGCGACAGGTGAATGCGGAAGATCTCCTCGCGCTCTTTCACGTTGGGCAGATCGACGAAAAACACCTCGTCGAAACGGCCCTTGCGGATGAACTCCGGCGGCAGACGGTCGATGTCGTTGGCTGTGGCGGCGATGAACACCGGCTTTTTCTTTTCCTGCATCCAGGTCAGGAAGCTGGCGAAGATGCGCGAGGTCGCCCCCGATTCGATCGAGTCGGAAAACACGCTGACGCCCATTTCGATTTCGTCGATCCACAAGATCGACGGCGCGACCGCCTCGACGGTCAGGATCGCGCGGCGCATCGATTCCTCCGGCGAACCGGCGAACCCGGCGAACACGCGGCCCATGTCCAGGCGCAATAGCGGCAGCCGCCACAGGTCGGCCAGCGCCTTGATGACCAGCGATTTGCCGCAGCCGGAAATACCGGTGATCAGCACGCCCTTGGGCATGGGCAGGCCGAATTTGCGCGCGTCCTCCGACAAGCCCTTGTGCCGGATGCCCGCCCAGCGCTTGAAATTGTCCAGGCCGCCGACGTGCTCCATTTTGTCTTCCGGCGAAAAGAACTCGAGGATTTCGGTCTTGCGTAGAATCAGCCGTTTCTCGTCGATGATCTGGTCGATCGCGCTCACGGTGAACTCCTGGTAGCGATGCGCGATCTTGTGCGTGACGAAAGCGATCTCGTCGGCGGTCAGGCCCAAAAACAACTGGAAGAACGATTCGCGCTCGTGGCGATCTTCGGAAATCCGCATGTTCTTGCCCAGCGTCGCCAACTCGCCGGTGACGATCTGCTCGGCCTCGTCCGCCTCGGGCAACGGATAGTCGATGACCGTGACTTCCTTCTCCAACTCCGGCGGCAGCGTCAGGCGCGGCGCGAGGATGATCACCGTCTTGAGCGTGTTTTGCGCGGCCTGGTAAATGTCGCGCAGGCGGCGCTGCACCTTCAGATCGTCATGCACGTAGTGGTGAAAATCCTTGAGCACGAACAGCGCCGGCCCCTCGTGGCCCAGGATGAAGCCCAACGCGCCCAGCGGATCGCCCGCCGCCGCGCCCGCCGCTTCGGCGCCGCCGGCGAATCCGTCGTTGATCGACCAGGTGAAGAACGTGCGGTCCTGCTTCAAAGCCGCCGACAGCAAACACAGGTGGCCTTCCACCCGGCGTTCTTCCCAGGACAAGATCCACAGGATCGGATAACCGGCCCGGATATGAATTTGCACCGGCTCCAACGGCTTGGGCAACGGCAATTCGCTCACGATGTTCCTCCCACTATTCGATGTAACCCAGGTTTTTCATCCGCTTCAAAACCCTTTTCTTCAATCCCACCCGGTTCTTCCCGGTGAGCGGCAGGCGCTTGCGCACCCGCGCGCTGTGGATGAGCCACTCGCTGAGTTGCCCGTCCAGCTCGGCCGCCGTCTCGCCGTGTGCCGCGGCCGCGTCGTGCTGTTGAGCGGGATCGTCAGGCACATTAAACAGCATCAGGCGGCCGGTACGCAAATTGCGAATCAAATCGTACTCGTCGGAGTGGATGGCGCGCAAGACGATCTGGTGCCGCTCCTGGTGCGAGTGGACCGGCTGCGTTTCAAACGGCTCGCCGGTCAGCGCCGGCCACAGGCTGCGCCCCTGCAATCCTTTGTGCGCCGGCACGTTCGACGCGGCCAGCACCGTGGGCGCGACGTCAAGCAGACTGACCGTCGTTTCGATGCGCCGCCCCGGCGCGATGCGCGGCGGGTAACGCATGATCAGCGGCACGTGCAGCACCTCGTTATAAAGCGTCCAACTATGGCCGAGGTACGCGTGCTCCCAGAACTCCTCGCCGTGATCGGCGGTGAGCACGACGAGCGTATTTTTCTCCAGGTCCAGGTCGGCCAGCGTGTTGAACAGGCGCAGCAGTTGCGTGTCCAGGTACATGATCTCCGCGTCGTAGCTTGCCAGCCAATGGCGGATCTCCTCGGCCGGCGGCACTTCGCGGCTGGCCTCGTACACGTCGATCAGCTCGTTGGAAATCACACGCGGCGTGTCGCCCCGGTAATCGCGGTCGTAGGCCGGGTAACGGTCGATGTACCAATCGCCGTAGGGCGCGTGCGGATCCAGGTAGTGCACCCACAGAAAAAATCGCCGGTCGCCGTGACGGCGCAGAAAATCGACCGCCGTGTCGGTCATGCGCTCGGCCGCGTGCGGCACGCCGTGCAACGGAAAGAGAAATTTATACAACGACAGCCCCAGGAACGTCGGCGCGGTGCGTTCGTCCTCGCTGTGCCAGTACACGTCGAAGCCGCGATCGAGCCCCTTCTCCGGGTCGATGTACGGATTGTTGACGATCGCCGCGGTGGTGAAGCCCTGTTCGCGATACGCCTCGGCCAGCGTCGGAATGCCCGGATCGAGAAATGAATCGTCGGTGAACTGCCGGTGCACCGCCGGCGAATTGCCCGTGTGCAGCGAGACCAGCGACGGCAACGTCCACGACGAGGGGGCGATCGCCCGCGCAAACAGCGCACCCTCCGCCGCCAGCGAATCGATCACCGGCGTTTTGATTTTCGTGTAGCCGTAAGCGCTCAGATGATCGGCCCGCAACGTGTCCACGGTGATCAACAGCACGTTCGCGCCCTCGCCCGTCGCCGTCGAAGCCGGGGCCGTCGGCGTCTGCGCCACGCCGAGCCAGGCGAACGCAATCAGCGCCAGCGCTTCCACCGCGCCGGCGACGATCAGCAGAGCGGGCGTGTGCGTCGCCCCGTGGCGCGCGGGCCACACGCGGCGCAGCAGCCAAAAAACGGGAAACACCGCCAGCAACGCGACCAGCGCGAGGCCGAGGTTGCCCGCGATCGTCTGCGGCGAGCGAAAGCCGGGCAGTATTTTGTTGAGGGCGAAGGCGGCGTACATCGTGCCGATCGCCGCGAGCGTCACCGCGACGGCCAGGCGCAGGCCGTTGTTGTCGCCGCGATGATCGATACGCGGCCACGGTGAGAGGAAGAGAAAAAACGCGCCGGCGAGCAAGAGCACCGCGCCGAACACCTGGCTGTAGAGCGTCAGGCCGATCAGCAGATGCAGCGCGTAGTCGAGCGCGCGCACGCCGAACATCTCACGCAGCATGTCGTCTTCCACCAGGATCGCTTCGAGCACGCCCAACGCCGCGCCGCCGAGCACGCCGACGGCGCACCACTGGAGCCAGCGAAATGAGAGGGATAGGCGGCGATTTTCGCTCATCTGGTTTTTCCTGACCGCCCGAAATCCGAAAACGGGGCCGCTGCCTGCGTCTTGCGACGAGTATGTGGGGGCGGCGCCGTCACGGCCGCCGAAAAGACCTGCCGACAAAAACGGCGTGCAATCCAGGGGAGTTGCACGCCGTTTATCGTAGGTGATTTAACTATTTGCCGCAACCATCGTCGTCGTCATCGTCATCGTCGTCGTCACCGATTTTGTCGTCATCGTCGTCGTCGCCGGTGTCGTCATCGTCGTCGTCGCCGCCGGTGTCGTCGTCATCGTCGTCGCCGGGCTCGACCACGGTGAGCGTGCCCTCGTAGGGCAGCGCGTTGCGGCCGGTGACGAACAATTCGATCGTGCCCGCCGTCAGCGGCGTGCCGAAGGCGAAGTTGACCGTGCCGCTATCATCGGTGCGCGCGGCCTGGTCGAACGCGCCGTCGCGCCAGATGTGCACCAGGGCGTTGGCCAGCGGCGCGCCGAGCACTTCGACGTCCAACGCCAGCGAGGTCGCGCCGGCATCGATCGTCTTGGCGCCGGTCACCTCCATCTCGCGCGGGGTGTCCGACCAGATGTTCTGCTCGGGGTCGCCGAAAATCAGGTAGTGCTGGAACACTTCCTCGCAGGTCCGGCCGGCCGGTTCCGGATAGAAGTTGTACATGTACATCTTGCCGAAGTACGAGGCCGCGCCGAAGGTCGGCATGTCCCAATTGAAGTGACCGACCGCCACGCCGCGCCCGAGTTGATCGGTGTAGCCGAAGGGCGTGTTGCGGCTGGCCGCGAAGATGTTCGCCGCGCCGGTCGTTTCGCTGTGCTTCATCCACACCTCGGCGAAGCAGTCGCCCAGCGAGCCGTCGAAATGGCCGTTGTCGCAGGCGATGTCGGTGATCACCGGCAGCTTGCCCTCGTTGGTCAGGTTCATCACGTTCTGGTTGGTGAAGCCCGGATTGATGCTCGCCCAGGAACTGTACGAACCGTGCCCGAAATAGGTGAACCAGCCGCGGCCCTCGTTGAGCGCGTTGGTCACGTTCGCGGTCGTGTTGGTCCGGTTGGACTGAAAGAAGTAGTCGACGTACGTGTAGCCGTTCGCTTCGAGAATCTCGCCGCAGAACGAGGCGTTCTGGTCGTCGACCTGTTCCGAACTCGAAACGGTGATGCCCTTGTGGAACCACTCGGTGTCGGTCATGAAGGGCGCGGCTTCGTAGTTCACCGATTTATTGACCACGTTGGCCAGCTCGGCGTCGTTCTGAATCGAGAAGCGCGCGATGATCGTATCGGGGAAGTAATCGTTGCCGTCCAGCGTCACGTAGCGCGAATCCGACGAACAGTGGCCGATGCCGAACAGCGTCGTGATGTGGTCGAAATCGCCGACCAGCAGCACGTAATCCAGCGGCGGCGCCGTGATGTCGTTGTAGCGGTCGAAGAGAAACTGCTTGATCGCCGTCGCGTCCTGCCCGCCGCCGGTCAGCGCGCTGGTCAGCACGGTTTCGACCGTCAGGCCCTTGCGCACCTTCCAATCGATGTACGGCTGAATCCCCGCGGCGAACTGGTCGGCCACGATGATCAGCAGCGCGCCGTCCTGCGGAATCCAATTATCGTTCGCGTCGCGCCGGGCGAAGCGGTAGCTGAACGCGCGACCGATCGGCGCGAACGCCGGCGAAACCGGCAGCGCGCGGGTGAGCACGTTGCGCTCGTCGCTCAGGCCGCCGTGAATTTCGATTTCCAGACGCGCGGCGATTTCCAGCTCCATCGTCGCCGGATTGTAGCGCACCGGGTAGACGTGCACCGGCACGTAACGCCGGCCGTGGATGATCACCGGTTCGCTCGTCGCACTCGCCGTCGCCGGATAAAACGCGTCGGTCGCATAGGTCAGATCGTCGATGGTGAACGCGGGCGGCGCGACGTCGTTGCGGTACATCGGCGGCTGCGCGGGCAGCAGGTTGACGCCGGTGAGCGTTTCCGCCTCGAGCACGCGCACCTCTACGCGCACGCCCTCGGCCGCGCCGACTTCGATCAACCGCGTCCAGACCGGCACGCGCGGCGCGCCCACGACGGTCGTTTCGCCGTAGCCGGTCAGGTCCGCCACGTCCCAGGTCAGACCGTCGGCCTCGACCGTCGCCAGGCGAAGTTCCGGGATCGTCAGATCGATCACCAGACGATTCGCTTCACGCACGGTGAGCCCCGCCGACGCCGCGACCGGAACCGCCACCAATGCGATAAGAATCAAAATGAATAACAAACGAGTGGAGCGCATCGGGATCTCCTTTGCTTTCGTTTCAGCCGACCCGCTCTCTTTATAAGGGAAACCGCATAAAAACGCCATCCGGGCGAGCCACGCGACCGGCGCGACTTTTTCGTCTCCACCCGTTGCTTTTTTCGCCGACTTGCTCTAACTTTTGAAATGTCTAATCGTTGAATGATCCTCGGTGACGCACCGTGCTCGTTCTTTTCAATCAACGCTCCGTCATCCACAGAAGGAACCGACAACATGGATCGCATGATCGACTTGCACGCTCATCCCAGTTTGAAAATGCACTATCTGCCTTATTTGCGCAGCACCTTCCACGCGAAAATGTATTCCGGACCGATTTGGAACCCCCTATCGTTCCGCTACCAATACGGCAATCTGAAACGCAGCCCGGTCAAAGTGCTGTTCTGCACGCACTACGTGATCGAGCGCGACTTCGTCGCCAAGGGCGTCAAGCCGCATTCGCGCGCGCTGCTGTGGTCGACCGCGCCCTACTATTACGCGCGCATCCGTTTCGCCAAACCGTGGGAATCGCTGCTCAAGCTGATGGAAACCTGCGAGGCCGCCGTGCGCAACACCAACCGCTGGGTCTTCGGCAAGAATCCGCGGCTGGTCATGGCCAAGAGCCTGGCCGACATCAATGGGCTGGCCGACAACGAAATCGCCGTCGTGCACGCGATCGAAGGCCCGCACGTGTTCGGCTACGAATTGGAAAAAGGACAGACCCTCGACGATTACTGGCAGCGCACCCTGCGCCGGTTGGATTATCTGGAAAAGCGCGGCGTCGCGATGCTCACCCTGGCGCACTTCTGGGACAACCTGTTCGTACCGCAGACCGACGGCACCGAGTTGATTCCCAAGGTCAAAGACAACCAGGTGGTCGCGGGCCGCGACGATCTGCTGGTTTACATGAAACGCGCCAACTGGCGGTGGGGCGACCGTGGCCGGCTCGGCGAGGAACTGGTGCGCGAACTTTTCCGGCGCGGCATTCTGGCCGACCTGTCGCACGTGCAGGTGCATGCGCGCGAGGCCATCTACGACATCGCGCAGGAAGTCGGACGGCCGGTGATCATCTCGCACGTCGGCTTGAAGCATTTTTACGATCACGAGTACAACCTGTCGGACGAGGAGATCAAACGCATCCACGCCCTGGGCGGCGTGATCGGCCTGATCCTCTCCAAGCGCCTGTTGGTCGATCCGATCGACCGCTACGGCGACGACGGCATCGGCATCCCCGACCTGATCGAAAACATGAAGTACATCCGCCAGTTGACCGGCGACGTTTCGGCCATCGGCATCGGCACCGACTTTGACGGCTTGACCCATCCGTTCAAAGACTGCTATCACCCAGGGCAGCTTCACCGCATCATCGACGCGATGAAGGCGCACTTCTCGCCCGAGGAGATCGACGCCATTCTATACGGCAACTCCTGGCGGGCGATGGAGAACGGTTGGGGGAGCCGGCGGTCCGAAACGCCCGTTTCATTGCGTTCCGCCGGATAAAAAGACACGATGCCGACGCGGAAAGGATTACGAATTTGACGACGACGAAAACAACCGCAATGGAAATCGCCGATGCGCTACGCACGATCTACCGCAAGCTCGATCTGCTGCACGATTTAGCCGCGGAAATCACGCCCAAGGAACTCGCGCTGCTGCTGGTGCTCGATGAGAACGGCCCCACGCGCGTCAAGGATCTGGCCGACAAGGTGCGCCTGCCGCTGTCCACGGTCAGTTGGACCGCCGACCGGCTGGTCACGCGCAAGATCCTCTCGCGCAAAAACGATCCGCACGACCGCCGGGTGATTCTGCTGACCCTCACCCGCAACGGCCGCAAGGTGCTGGCCAAACACAACGCCATTTTCGATCTCATCGCCCAGACGGCGGTGAGCGCGATCGACGAAGCCGAAACCGAATTGCTGCGGCGTGCGATGCTCAAGTTGCTCAACGTGTTCTAACTCCCGTGGGAAAGGAAACGCCGATGTTCGACCTGCTGATCCTGGACGCCACCATCGTCGACGGCTCGGGCGAAAGCCGTTACGTCGCCGATCTCGCCGTCAAAGACGGGAAAATCGCCGCCATCGGCCGCCTCGCGGGCGTTCAGGCCGCCCGCACCGTCAAAGCCAAAAAAAATGTGCTGTGCCCCGGCTTCATCGACCTGCACTGCCACACCGACATGGTGATCTACCGCGACGATCACGAGAAGATGGTCGAGCCGCTGTTGCGTCAGGGCATCACCACTTTCGTCGGCGGCAACTGCGGCATGGGCATGGCGCCGCTGCCCGAACAAAACCGCGATTTCAACTACGCCTATTACGAGGGCTTCACCGCGCGCGATCTGCGCCCGGAAATCAAGTGGGCCTCCATGGGCGAATTCATGGAGTACCTGGAAACGCAGGGCGTGGCGATGAACACCGCGCTGCTGGCCCCGCACGGCATTTTGCGCATCGGCGCGGTCGGGCCGGAAACGCGCCACGCGACGCCCACGGAAGTCGGCCTGATGGCCCGCTGGCTCGAAGAAGCGCTCGACGATGGCGCGATCGGCCTGTCCACCGGGTTGCAGTATTTCCCCGGTTCGCAATCGGAAACCTCCGAGCTGATCGACCTGGCGCGCGTCGTCGCCCGCAAGCGCGGCGTGTTCACCAGCCACCTGCGCTCGTACTCGGCCACGTTGCCCCAGGCGATCAACGAGGTCGCCACCGTCGGGCGCGAGGCCGACGTCCCGGTGCAGATCAGCCACCTGTTCTGGATTCCCGACGTCAATCCGGTGGTCAACAAGCTGACCAACTACGCCGCGCAGATCGGCAGTAAAATTTACGAACACGTGAAAATCCCCGTCCCGTTGGATACCGCCGCGGCACAACTCCTCGCCGGCATCGACGACATGCGCCGCGACGGCCTGCGCATCGGCGTGGACGCCATGCCCACCAGCGCCGGCTTCACGCACCTGATCGCCTTCTTCCCGCCCTGGGTCATCAAGGGCAAGAGCATGGGCGAAATTCTCGACAAGCTGCGCGATCCGAAAATCCGCAAGCGGATCCGCCGCGACATCGAAAAGGGCGACACCAAGGCCTGGCCGCACGACAAAAACGACACCTGGTCGATGAACTTCTTCAAAATCATGGGCTGGGGATCGGTGTCGGTCATGAGCGTAACCAGTGCGAAAAACAAGCACCTCGAAGGGCGCAACATGGTCGAAATCGGCCGCATGTGGAAGATGCATCCCTTCGACGCCGCCTGCGAGCTGCTCCTGCAGGAAAACGGCAAGGTGCTCGTGTTCGAAACGCTGACCCACCCGGGTGACGATTTCGTCGAGCGCAGCCTGTTCGCCTCGATGGCCGACCCGAACGTTTCGATCGTCACCGACGCGATCATGATGGGCTTCGGCCGCCCGAGCCATCTGTTTTACGACTGCTATCCCAAGTTCTTCCAGAAGTACGTGCGCGAACTGGGGATGATCAGCCTGGAAGCCGGCGTGCGCAAATGCACCGGTTTGCCGGCCGACAGCATGGGCCTGCCCAAGCGCGGTTACCTCAAACGCGGTTACGCCGCCGACCTGGTGCTGTTCGACCCGAGTAAAATCAGCACCAACTCGACCACCGAACAGCCGGACGTTTTCCCGTCGGGCATCGACCTGGTGATCGTCAACGGGCGGATCGCCGTCGAGGGCGACGCGTACCACGGCGACAAGTGCTACGGACAATTGATTCGGCATTGAACAAATCCGCCCGCTGCGGTGTCTTGACTTGCAGAGGGGGGCGAAATACCATCGCTCCGGAAAATGCAAGGAGGCCAGCGTGAGTCCTGGATTCAAAAAACTGACCACCATCCTCGGCGGCCTGTTGGTCCTCGTGGGCGCCTGGTTTTATCTGGACATGCCCAACCCGAAGATCGCCGGACTGGAACGGCCGCAATTGACGCTCTCTTCCGGCGATGAAGCCGCCGCGCCCGGCGCCCGTCCGGCCGCGGTGCGTCCCGGCCAAAGCAACGTACGCAAACCGGCGCGCGCGACCTCGCCGGCCAAACGCAAGTCGATCCGCGATCGCCGCGCCAACAAAGCGCGCACGCGCCTGGATCGTCTGAACAAAAGCAACGAAACCGCTTCCGGTTCCGGCACTGGCGAGGAAGCCGGCACGCCGCGCCCGCGTCGCCCGGTGGTTCGCCCGCAGAGCATGAAACGACGTGCGGCGCCGATGAACACCGCCTCCGGGGCGATGGGACAGGAAGCGGGCGAGATGGAAGGCCTGGAAGATCTGCCGCCCGAAGACGAAATGCCGCTCGACGAAGGCGAAGTGCCGCCGGAACAATACGAGCAGGACGGCGGCATGGAAGAGATCATGTAATCCCCAAAACATGCACACCGAAAGGCGGTCCCGCGCGGGCCGCTTTTTTTATGCGCGATCCCCCAATATTTTCGACCATTAAATTCAAAATCCCCCTAATTTGATCGACATAATCCAAGTATTACCATTGCAAAAAAAGTATTATCTCCCTCTTGACAATATTTTCATTTTTACCATTTAATTCAAATTCATTTTCCCGCCACCACAACGGAAAGGATGCCTTATGCGACTGTTCAGCCGTTACGCGATCCTATGCCTGTTCCTGCTCATCACGTGGCAGCTTCCCCTGACACCGTTGCTGGCGGAGGATTCCGAAGACGACGCAACCGAACTGCCCGAGGTGGTGGTTACCGCCGAGCGCTCGCCGATCGACATGGCCGACGCGGCGCGCTCGGTCTCGATCGTCACCGCGCGGCAGATCGACGAACGAATCGCGCGCACCGTCCCCGAATCGCTGCGCGCGACCGCGGGCATTCTCGTCCAGCGCACCAACCTCGGCGGCGGCGCCCCGTTCATTCGCGGGCTCGTCGGCAACCAGGTGCTGATCCTCATCGACGGCATCCGCATGAACAACTCGACGTTCCGTGGCGGACCGAATCAGTACCTGAACACCATCGACCCGTTCTTCATCGACCGGATCGAAGTCGTGCGCGGCCCCGGCTCGGTGCTCTACGGCAGCGACGCCCTGGGCGGCACGATCAACATCATCACTCATCGGCGCTCCGACTTTGCCGAATCGTACGGCGTCAACGGCCGCCTGATGAACCGCTTCTCCACCGCCGAACGCGAAGTCACCGAACACGTCGGCCTCGAAGGCAACGTCGGGCGGACCGTGGGCATGACCGTCTCCGGCAGCCTGCGCCAGTTCGGCGACATCGATCCGGGCGGCAGCCAACCGATGGAAACGCCCTACGGCTACGAGGAACAGGATCTGGCCGGGAACATCGATTTTCATTTCGGCGGCCACTGGATCTGGCAGCTCAGCGCGCAGCACGTGAACCTCGACAACGTGCCCAACTACGATCCGGACAATCCGAAGAACGTCTTCGAGCCGCAACGCCGTAACCTGTATTACACGCGCCTGCTGGCCGAGGACCTCTCGACCTACCTCGACCGCATCACGCTCTTCGCCTCCTACCATCGCCAGATGGAAGGCCGGCAGAAGATCAAGGCGGACGATCCGAACACCGAAACGCGCGACCTGGATGTCGTCGGCACGCTCGGCGGCGGCCTGCAGTTGGAAACGCCGATCGGCGAATGGGTGCGCTTCGTCTACGGCGGCGAGGTCTACCACGATTCGATTTCGTCCGAGCGCGACGTCCACAACGTGCTGACCGGCGCGAAAACGGCCGGCGACTCGTCGCAGTTCCCCGACGACACGACCTTCCTGGCCGCGGCCGGATACCTCGAAGCGCGGATCACGCCGACGTCCTGGATGAAAATGGTGCCCGGCGTGCGCTACAGCTACTTCGCGCCGAACGCCGAACTGGACGATCCGGAGTTGGGCGAGGTGACCATCGACGACTCCATCGACGATTTCACCTGGTCGTATCACATGCTGTTTCGCCCGCATGAACATCACGGCATCGTGCTGGGCATGTCACGCGGTTTCCGCGTGCCGTCGATCGACGACCTGACCAAACTGGGCAGCGAAGACGGCCGCTACGACGTGCCCAATCCCGACCTCGGCGCGGAAACGGCCACACAGTACGAAGCCGGATACCGCCTGACCCACCCGCGCGTTTCCGGCAGCCTGTTCGGTTTCTACACGCAGATCGACGATCTGATCATGCGCAAGCCGACCACCTACCAAGGGCAATCGCACGTCGGCGAGGACGTCGTCAACCACAACGAGAACGTCGGCGAATCATTCATCTACGGCGGCGAGGCGATCCTCAACGGCGTGATTCTGCCCCGGCGCCTGGCCGGCGGCCTGCTGGGCTCGTACACCCTCGGGCAGAACGAAACCGACGACGAACCGATGCGCCGCATTCCTCCCGCGATGGCGTCGGCCTATTTGCGCTTGCTCATTCCCGAACAGCACGCCTGGCTCGAAGCGGCCACCGACATGGCCGCGACGCAGGATCGTCTGTCCGAGGGCGATAAGTCCGACAGCCGCATCGGCCCGGACGGCACCGACCGTTTCGGCCTGCTGCACGTGCGCGCCGGCTTCACCGCGGGCGAGCATTTCATCATCAACATGGCGGCGGAAAACCTGACCGACGAGCCGTACAAGTACCACGGCTCCGGGCCGCTGGAGCCGGGCCGCAACTTCAAAGGCCAGTTGCAGTTCGTTTTTTAGCCGATCGACAAACCGGCAAAAACAACGGGGATGCGAGTTTTCGCGTCCCCGTTTTTTTACGTGCGTCATTCTCTTGTTGCCACATTTTTGGCGAAGCCAAAGGTGTGCCGGTTCAAACAAGGCACAGCTTTCACCTAACGGCGAAAACTATGGCACACGGAAAGACGGTCTTTTTCGTTTATGAATCGTCTTTTAACTGATTTCGCCCGAGAGGTAGGCTTGGGTGCGCGGATCCTGCGGGTCGTTGAAGATCTGCTCGGCCGGGCCGTATTCGACCAGTTCGCCCAGGTACATGAACAACACGTAATCGGCAATGCGCCGCGCCTGCCGCAGAATGTGCGTGACGATGATGATCGAGTAGTTCTGCTTGAGCGCCTGGAACTGCCGCTCGATCAGCGTGGCCGACAGCGGATCGAGCGCCGAGGTCGGTTCGTCGGCCAGAATGATCTCGGGCTCGACCGCCAGCGTGCGCGCCAGCGCCAGACGCTGCTGCTGGCCGATCGACAACCGCGAGGCCGGCGCGCTCAAACGATCCTTCACCTCGTCCCACAGGCCGGCCAGGCGCAGGTAGAATTCGACGAGCAGATCGCTCGCGCCGTTTTTCTTGCGCTTCCCCTCTTCCAGCGCTTGTTCCAGATCGAAATTTTCCACCTGGTGCAGCCGGATGAAATCGCCCAGGCGCGACAGCGACTTGAGGCGCTTCATGCGGTGAATGCGCGGGCCGAAGGTGATGTTGTCATAGATGGACATCGGCAGCGGGAACGGCCGTTGGGAAAGGTACCCGAGCTTCTTGCGCAACTCCAGCACGTTGGCCTTCGGGCCGTTGATGTCGTCGCCGTCGATGAGCACATGGCCGTTCGTGCCGACTTCGTCGTAGAGGTCGGTCAGGCGGTTGAGACTCTTGAGCAGCGTCGTTTTGCCGCAGCCCGACGGTCCGATGATCGCCGTGATCTTACGGTCGGGAATATCCACCGTGATATCGCGCAAGGCCGGCTGCTTGCCGTAAAAGACGTTCAGATTGTGGATGCTGATATGCGGCATGATCGTTCCCTACTTGATGATGTTCCGTGAAAAACGCGCGCTCAGCAGCCGCGCGACCAGGTTGACCAGCAATACGACCAGCAGCAGGATCAGCGCCGAGGCGTACGCGCGATCCTGCACGGCCGGCAGCGGCGTGGCGATCTGGAAAAACACCGCCAGCGGCAGCGAGGCCGCCGGGTCGAGCAACGAATGCGGAATGTAATCGGTGTAGCCGGCGGTGAACAGAATCGACGCGGCGTCGCCGATGCCCCGTCCGAACGCGAGCATCGCCGCCGTGCACACGCCCGGCAGCGCCTGGCGCAGCACCACCGAGAAGGTCGTCTCCAGACGCGTGGTGCCCAGCGAGTAGGAAATCTCCTTCAACTGCATCGGCACCATGCGGATGATCTCCTCCATCGCGCGGGTCATGATCGGCAGCATGAGCAGCGACAGGGCGATGATTCCGCCCAGCAGCGACGCGCCGATTCCCAGGTACACCATGATCACGAAGCCGAAGGCGCCGTAGACGATCGAGGGCGTGCCCCACAGCACGTCCAGCGCCAGGCGCGTGACGCGGGCGATGCGTCGCGGAATGTACTCGCGCTGCAAGGCGAAGGCGATCGGCAGCGCCAGCGCCAGCGAGATGATCGACGCTCCGCCGGTCAGCATCAGCGAACCGACGATCGCGTTGGCCACGCCCCCGCCCTTGCCCAGGTAGTAGCCGCCCTCCGGCGTTTTGATGATCATATCGATGCTCATCGCCTTCGCGCCGCGCGCCACGATGATCGCGATGATCGCCAGCAACGCCAGAAACACGGTGGCCAGCGAGGCGATCATCAGCGCCTTGAAGATTTTCTCCTCGATGATCTGCCGCCGCATGCCTTACCACCTTTTCTCGATACGGTACAAAATGATGTGCGCGACCAGATGGAAGCCGCCGACCACCAGCAGCAAAATCAACGCGGCCAGCATCAGCGCCGAATCGTACAGCGGCACCGACATCATTTCCCCGTAGTTGTTGGCGATCAGCGCCGGCAGCGGATAGGCCGGATCGAACAGCGAACGCGGAATGCGCGCCACGTTGCCGATGACCATCATCACCGCGATCGTCTCGCCGAACGCCCGCGCGAATCCCAGGACGATCGCCGAAAGCACGCCGTGCATGCTGTGGCGCAACACCACGTGCTTGATCGCCGCCCACCGCGTGATGCCCAACGCCAGCGCCGTTTCGCGCGCCTCGGCCGGCACCGAACGCAGCACCTCCATCGTCACCGAGATGATCACCGGCGCAACCATGATCGCCAGAATCACGCCGCCCGACAGCAGCGTGTAGCCCGTGTTCTGCTTGCCCAGCGCCAGGCCGATCTCCCGCACGATCGGCACCACCACGATGATGCCGAACAGACCGTAAATGACCGAGGGAATGCCCGCCATCAGGTCGATGACGATGTGCGCGCTTTCCCGCAAGCGCCGCGGCGCGTACTCGGCGAGGTAGATCGCCGCCAACAAACACATCGGCACGGCCAGGACCATCGACAAAAGCGTGGCCTCGACCGTGCCGACAATAAACGGATAAAAACCGAACTCGCCCTTGAGCGGATGCCAACTCAACGAAGTCAGCAGATGCCCGAGACTTTTGCTCGCCAAAATGGGGCGCGCCTTGTACAGCAATCCCAGGGCCACCAGGAACACCAGCAGATTGGCGAACAGCACCGCCGCCTTCATGCTCCAGCCGGTGAGAGTGTCTTTGGCGATTCGCCGCTTCATCGTCGTTCGCTTTCCTGTCCGGACCGCCTGGCGACGCGGTCCGCGATCCGCAACTAATTACCCAGTTTCGCCAGCGCTTCCGCCAACTGCGTATCCGACAGCTTGATGTAACCCACTTCCTCGACGAACTGCTGTCCGTCGGTGAGAATCCACCGCACGAACGATTTGGTCGGCTCTTTGAATTCGGTCTTGGTCAGCAGGTTCAGATCGCGCGCCGGGGGAGAAGGATACGTGCCGCTCTGCACCGCCGCGATGGCCTTGGCCTTGTCGGTGATGTCCTCTTCCGGATCGATCTGGCCGTTGTCGTTGACGTCCAACGAAATCACCACCAGACCTTCCACCGGTTTGCCGGTCGAAGCGTCGAAGGCGTAATTGAGATTGTTGAAGCCCAGAGCGAACGTGTCGCGGCGCACCGCTTCAGCCACGCCCGGATCGCCGTACACGCCCACGCCCTTGAGCGCTTCCTGCGCGTTGCCGTCCAGGAACTTCGCCCAGGTTTCCGCCGCGCCGCAGGAATCGGACCGCGTATAGAGCTGAACCATCTCCTTGACTTCCGTGCCGGAAATCTCGCCCCAGCTCAACTGCTTGCCCTGAATGTACAGATCCAACAGCGCCTGCTTCTTCAATCCCTTTTGGGTCAGACCCGCCGCGAGCGCCGGATTGCCCGCGTTCATCGTCGGGAACACCGCGTCCTTGGTCACCGGCACGAAGTAGCCGCCCTGTTCTAGCTCCGCCGGCTTGATGTCGCGCGAGACCATGCCGATGTCCACCAGCCCGGCCAGCGCGTCGGCCGCGCCCTTGCCCGCGCCGCCCGCGGAAATGTCGATGCGAATTTCCGGGTGCAGCTTGCGGTATTCCTCACCCCAGCGCACCATCATCGGGTAAAGCGCCCACGCGCCGGAAATGGTGATTTTTTCAACTTTTTTGGTTTCGCCTTTCCCGCCCTGCGCCCCCGTCTGGCAAGCGACGACCAGCGTCACGAGCATCACCGCCGCCAACAACAGAACGCAACCTTTAACGAAACGGCCTGACAACCCGCCCAAATTCATCGACATGAGAACGCCTCCTTGAAAAGCAAATTCGGAACAATGAGACTCCTATCATACTCCAATCACACTCCTATTAGAGCCTTTTTATACTCTGATGGGAGTGCCGTCAACAAAAAAATTGTATTCATGAATTTTATTTGGGGGCAAGAATGCCGGAAATATCCCAGTTAAAACATAGGAGTTGCCATCCGGTCGTTTCATTAAAGATGAATTATTACAATAGGTTGTCTACCAATGGACCAGGCAAAGGTCGGTCGGCGATTCTTCGGGAGCGAATCCCCACAGGCGATTCAAATTTCCGCACGGCCTGGTTTTTATGTTGTGAGTGCTGCAAGGGACATTCAAGCCCGTAGGGCGCAGGTCAATAGCGAAGGGCGAAGCCCTGGTATAAAATGGGGAAAAAATCAAACCCCTGAAAGGGGTGCAGGTAAGATTCCTCCGCCCCTGCGGGGCTTGTCGCCTCTGGGCTGGCCGCGATTTCCAGGGCTTCGCCCTTCGCTACTAACCATCCGCCCCTGCGGGGCTCATCCGGTCGTTTCATTAAAGATGAATTATTACAATAGGTTGTCTACCAATGGACCAGGCAAAGGTCGGCCGGCGACTCTTCGGGAGCGAATCCCCACAGGCGATGACCGCCGACGATCGCCTCGCCGTCTTCGACAATCGCCCCACCCAGCGCGGCAAACACCTGCTCGCCGTAGGTGCGGTGGCCCAGATCGTTGGGGTGAATCTGGTCGAACAGGTATTCGTCCAGCAGCAGATCGATCGGGAAATACCCCATCATATCGGCAATTAACAGATTGTCGTTCAGCGCTTCATGGCGGCGGATGTCGCCGAAAATGCCGGCGGTAACCAAGCGGAACAGCGGCCACATTTCCTCGCCGATCAGGTCGCGCCACAACGTGCTGTTGGCAAAGACCGGATACATGACGTACACGATGTCGGCATCGGGATTGTAATTGCGGATTTCCTCAACGATTTCAGTAATGTTGGCCAGCGACTGCTCGTACACGGCCGGGAAAGACTGGATCTTCTCCCACAACTGCTCCCAGGTGAACGGCGGCGTGCCGAAATGATCCCAGAAATCGTTGCCGATCAGCGTGAAGGTGATCAGATCGGCGTCGGCCAAGAGCGGCTCCAGGCTGCCCCAAAAGGCGCCGCCGGGCACCCAATGAACGGTCTGCGCGCCGAGCACCGCCACGTTCGTCAGCTCCACTTCCGCGAAATTACTGAGATATTCGGCTACCCACTGCGGATACGGCTTGTCCGAACCATACACGCTGTTCGAATCGCCGAAGGTGACCATCTTGATGTGCCCAGCGTCGATCGCCTCGCGCAGATGGCGCGGCTGGTTGTGGCTGGTGCACACCGGCGCGGGGTCGCCGTCGAGCTGCACATCGACCAGATACGCGCCATCGGGCACGTCGAAAAAGACGAATTCGCCGTCTTCGTTCGTTTTGGAAACGCGCGAATAATCGGGGCCGAGCAATTCCAGGTAGACGTCGGCGAGCGGTTCGTCGCGCCAATCGTGTCGTTGATAATTGAGCGTCCGCGCGTTTTCGTTGACGTCACGGTAGATCGTCCCGTCGATCGAAACGGCCGCGGCCGCTCCGGCCCAGGCAAGGCAGAGCAATGAAATTACCACCGAAATCAACAACTTGCGCATTTTCAACTCCAACGGTCACCAACGGCGGCGAATAAGCATTATTGAGATGTCAGGGCGTCGTGTCAAGAGTTGAGTTCGGCGGTGGCGAAACGAATTTTTCAGCACCCGGCGAAAGTCACTCCGCCTCGATCTCGCGCGTCAGGTGGCAGAGGTAACCGCCAATGTTCAACAAGGCATGCAAGACATTATTGTCGTCTACTTGCAAGGCGATAACATCATGCGGTCCGTCGCCGATCTCCTCGGACTTCCATTCGCCGGAAACGTTGTTAATGTAAAAAGTCCCGGCATTATTTTCGTATAACGAATCCCCCGAATGAATAATATGAACATGATCATTATTATCGACAGCCAGCGCCTGTTCCCAATTAAAATATTCTTCATTCATTGTAATTGAAACAAATACACCGGATTTATCGGTAGAATAGATAATTCTTTCATGGTTTTCGATATAGCACAAGTGCGTATAGCCGGACGAGTCTATATCCATCGATGGATTGGATGCATTATTAAAAGATATCACTTCTATGTACTCGTCATTTATCAGCGTTGAATAAATTAACATATTTTGATAATAATCCTCTTGCGTATTAATGTATAATAAGTAGATATTGTTATTGTGAGTTTTTACGACTATGTCTCTATCATGTACATATTTTGCGGCATCCGGATCAACGATCTGCTTGTTCCAAGTATTGTTATAATATTTCCACACAACAAGATTTTCCTCTTCATAATTATAAACATATGAAAAGCCTAAATTATCACCAACAAGAGTAGGCTTGGAGACTTTATTTACATCCCTCGATACAACTTCATAATTCCAGTCATCATTCAATCGTCTTCCAAATAGCAACTCATTCTCGCTATTGTCAGTTGATATATCTAGATATCCAAGATAGATATCGCCTGATTCAGAAACGTCAACGTCTAATCCGGGCGATCTCCACTCGTGTAATCCGTCTGCAATCAATTGTTTCTGCCATACGTCATCATCTTTTATGGCAAATATTATTTTATATGAATCAAGGTCTTCCCATTTCGAGTAGATGATTACCGGCTGGTTATCATCGTTCAATGCCAGCGCAAAATCATCTGCTCGATCGTCGACAATCTCCCATTCCCAGTTTTCGTTGATGGAATCAAACGCATCATCATCTGTCGGTATTGGGCCGCCGTTTGAAGAATCATCATCGTCAATTGAATCGTCGTTATCATCGTCGTCGTCATCATTTTTAGCATTGTTACAGGAAACAACAATCAACAATAATAACATTATTATTAAAGCTTTCTTGGTTTTCATTTTCTTGCTCCATTCTAGTAATGGATTCTTGGTTCCCAAGTATTAATAAACCCATTATAGTCAGCATAATCATAATCCGCGTTCCAATAAATATATTTGTCTCTGTAATTATTAGGCAAATACATCGTACCCACTTTGTAGTCTTCGATTACCTTAACTCCTCCAGAAACTCCACTGATTGTCGTCATTTTATTCGTTGCCTTGTTCGGGTCAAACCCATCAGTCCATCGAATGAAAATCATGCTATGGTTTGGACCAAGAGAATTATCCAGATTTCTATGATAGTAACCACAATAAAAGCCAGGTTGAATTTTCTCACCTAACTCTGAATACTCTGTATTTTTTGAAGTATAACATCTTTGTCCAGATAATCCTTTGTAATAATCAAACATTTCTTTAACAGTTTTTACTTTTACATTGCTATGGATCGAATCCTTCGTCCCCTCCCGAATGGCCCAGGATGCGAACTCCGAGCACCAGGCCAACGGACGATGAATGAAAAGTCCCGCATCCTCTTCATACGGCCAATCGGCGCCGTAATCGGTCGGGAAATTTCGACCCAAATGCGTCGCCGCCGCGCGGATAATTTCATTGTTGTGATCAACCCCATAACCGGCGGCCAGCAGGCGATGCTCCAGAATTCTGTCCTGGTAGTGAATCGCCTCGCTCACAGGAGTTACTCCAACTCGATCTCGCGCGTCAGGTGGACCAGGTAGCTGCCGGCATTCAGGACCAAATGCAAAGTGTCATTGTCCGCATCAATATTAAAAGATGTTATATTATTGGGCCCACAACCTATTGATTCCGAAACCCAATCACCATTATTATTATATAAATAATAGTCACCTGCTTTCATTTGTGAAAGAGAATCTCCTGAAATGATTATATGGGCTCGCTGTTCATTGTCGACATCCAATTGATGCTGCCAATTGATATATTCATTGATAATATATTCATAACTCCAGTCACAACATACATTTGTCGCATAATATAATTCGCTAGTGGACAAATATTTTAGATATATCAGATGATAATACCCATTATGGTCGACGGCAAAAGAAGGAGCGAGAGCTGAATCAACGCACTGCTCCAACATCCACATTTCCCCTTCTCGGCGTTTTATCAAGGTCTCTTCATAGCCCTCTTCATCATCAGCACGTGTATAAACCAAGAGAATATTTTCATCTGGATCGATTTTTAGAAACGATCTCGGTGTAAAATTAAAAGTTGGATTATTGATCTCTTCTATCTCTTCAAAATTCCACTCTTCATTCAAATATGTAGCAAAATAAAATTTCGAGTTGTTAAAATAGGAAATATAGAGCGTATCATCGTTACCAATAACCATACTTGGGCCGGGGAATTTCCCATCGAAATCTGTAATTGTTGACGTTTGAAATGTTCCGTTTTTATAAATTCCGTGTATCAATTCGCCATTGTTGTTTTCGTCCAAATACACTGGGAAAATAGTATGCAAAGCACTTTCCGAATCCAAAGCCAAGGCAATCTTGGTATCCAGGTATACCCAATCGCCGACATCTTCCATTAATATTTCGCTTTTCCACGCCCCCGATAAATATGATGCTAAAAATAGGGTATTATGTTTATTTGAATCAATAGGAGCGTTGTCATAGTAAACGACATACACAACGCCATTGTTGTCGATGACCATAGCAAAATCGTCTGCCCAATCATCGATAATTTCATATGTCCAGTTTTCATTTATCTCTGGAAATTCGTCATCGTCCGCACTGTCGTCATCACCTGTATCGTTGTCGTCGTCGTTGCTGTCATCATTATCATCGTCGTCGTCATTATCGCAACCAAATACGGCCAGAATCGAGACAACTAAAAACGCAATAAGTAAGTCTCTCATTTGATAGTCCTACATGCTTATAGTTTATCCGTTGGACCGAAACCATTGAATTCTCTATAGTTATAATTATTGTTCCAATAAATATATCTATCTCGGTCCTTATGCGGTCGCTCTTCTACTCCGACCTCATAGTTGTCAATTACTTTTATACCACTTGAAACGCCGCTGATCGTGGTCATTTTATTGACTTTTCTCATCGGATTGAACCCGTCGGTCCACCTGATAAAAATCATGCTATGGCTTTTTGTGTCTCCACCCTTTACATGATAATATCCGCAATAATCACCTGGTTTTATAATATTACCCAAATCTTTATATAATGTGTTCTTTGCAGAAATAAACCCACATATTTCTCTAAACTTGTCTGCTATTTCTTGAACAGTTCTTTTAAAAAAATTTCTTTGATTTGTTGTCTCGCGAAAGAGCCACGACACAAATTCCGAACACCAACGTTGCGGGCGATGAATATACAAACCAGTATCTTCATCGTAATCCCAGATTGCCTGGTACTGTGGGGGGAAATTCTGACCTAACCTTTCTGCAGCAAAGCGTATTGCGCCATTCATATGGTCCACGCCGTACCCGGACAATTTCAATCGACTGGAACGAATTGCATCATTATATCGAACGGATTCTCCGTTTCCCAATGTTCTTTCACTTGGGAAAAATGCTGTATAGATTTCTGCTTCATTAAGAACGATTTTAATTCCATGCAATCGTAATGTTTCTTCGCCTAAATTGGTTATGCTGATATCGTCAAAGTCAAAACGGTTCGGGTTGTCCGAAGGCCATTCGGTATCGTTGAATTGCATTAATAATCCGGTTTTCTGGTTGTTTAAATCATCCAAAGAAACATGGCCCGAAAATTGAAAATATTCTTTCATAAAATCGCCCATGCGGGCTAACGTCTTTTTCTGCACCCGATATTTCGTTGGATTCCTATTGAAATACCTTTGCGCCTCCAAGTAGGTCATCTTCTTGGCAAAATCAAACCGTTGCAAACCGTCTTCATTATCCGGATCGGCAAAATGGATTTTCTCAACTGTATGATCAAAAAATGAGTCTTCCCCGAATCGAAATCCGAGATGCAATTTCACTTTTCTTCGTAATTTTATATTTAGTTCTATATACGAATCGCCAGTAAATCCACAATACCATTGGGGAAAAGGTTTTATTTTCCAGAGCAACTCTCTATTAGCATTGATATTTCTTTTAACCCTTGTCGCCATTCCTTTGACCGGTCGAGCGATCACGATATCTTTCTCCTCGTCGTCCTCAACCTCAACGGCGTAGGTATTGCGATCCTCCAACGCGGCGGAGCTGGCGCCCCGCCGCGACTTCTGTTTGCGGATGTAAGGGACAAAATTCGCCATGGCTCAATCCACCACCGTCACGTCCTGGCCCTCGCCGATCATGATCTGCTGCTCCGCCGGCATCTCGACCGTTTCGCCCTTGAGGTTCTTCATGGTGAACTCAAAATCGTCCGCGCCGGAGAGCAGCGATTTGGAGGCCAGCTTCACGCCGTAGTAATTCTCCGGCAGCTTCGCGCCCTCATGATGAATGACCACCTTGCCGTTGTAAACGTCCAGCGGCATCATCGGATCGTACGGCACGCGCAGCGAGGACGCGTCCTGCAGCAGGATTGCGTGGTATTCCTCCTTATGCACCGTCGAGGTTTGAATTGTGGTCGTGTAATACCTTGTCGGGCCGTACTGCCACGGATTGACGCTGACCGAGGCGCGGTCGATGGCGCGAATCGCCCCGAGTATCGGATTTGCAAACAAATTGTCGCCGTCCAACGAAACGGTCGCACCGTTTAAGGCGGTCAACGTATAGACATTGCCCATAAAGTAACACATCTCGAATGAAATCATCGAAGGACCGCTGATGATTAGGCCCATGTCGGCACACATAAAACTGCAATACTTGAACACGATGTCCCGGTTGAATCCTTCGGCCTTGATGTTCATTTCCTCGCCGTCGTCGTTCGGATTGAAGTGCAGGCCGCGCAGTTCGATCCCCTCGCAATCGATGAACTCGAAGCGGATCTCCAACGACGCCGGCCTGTTGGTGGTGATATTGAGCGGAACTTCCCCGTTGTAAGGATTCGTCCCGTTTTCGTAATAGTTTTCATTCCAAAGAACCCAACTTGAATCGACATAATCATCCGCCTGGATGATCAACTTCGCTCCTTCCGCACCCAGGCGAATGTTGCGGAAAGACACGATACCGTTCGTTTCCGTGAAAGCCGTTCCGTTCGAGGTCAGGTGAATGGTGGTTACATCGGTCAATGGATTGGCGATGCGCCCAAGAGCAAAAGAAATGTGTTCATAGGGGGAACCTTGCGTACCCTCTCCGCCGTCACTGCCCGTGTCTGCTTTGACATAAATATCGGTAGCCATCAAAAACCTCCAATTCCATCGGTGGGTCAACTCCAAAATCTCTATCGCTTATTTTGCAAAAAAAAAAACAAATGTCAATTGGTTTTGAAATTAATATTTGAATAACTATCCGAATGCGGCCGGGTAAGAAAAAACGGGGACACGGGGGCTGTTGAAAACAGTCGAATATAGCGAAAAATGTGTCATTCCGACCGTAGCGACCCTGTCCGCCTTAGCCAAGGCGAAGGCGGAAGCGAAGTGGAGGAATCCCTTAATGGTCCAATCATAAAGGGATTTCTCGACTCGCCCAAAAGGGCTCGCTCGAAATGACAATGGTGCGATAGGCATTTTTCAACAACCCCCATGTCCCTGGGTTTATCCCTCATGCGGCCCGGCCGCTGGCCGAGGCCTCACACAATGAAAGCAAAATATAGGTGCAGGAATTATTCCTGCGGGGCGATCTTCTCCAGCACCTCGACGGCATGGCGGATCGACTCGGCCTGCGGGTAATCCGGCGCGAGGTCCAGCACCCGGCGCAGATGCACCAGGGCGTCAACCGGGCGGTTCATTTTCAAATAGGCATCGCCGAGGTAATAATGCAGATGCGGATCCTCCGGGCGCGCCAGCAGGGCCTGCTCGAAGTCATGCGCCGCGCGCGGATAGTCGTGGCGCACGGCGGCCTCGTAGCCCAGCGCCTGGGACACCATGCCCGGCTCGCTGCGCGACGCGTGCGGCAGCGACAGCGCATAGGCCCAACCGACCAGCAGAATCACCGCGATGGACGCCGCGTGCGCCCAACGCTTGGTGCGCGCCGGCTTCTCCCCGCCGGTCAGCGCCGGCACGAACGCGGCGAGCAGGATCAACCCGTAAACGATCGCCTGCCCCGTCGCGCCCAGTCCGAGCCACCCGGGCAGCGTGTCGACGAAATACCCGTCGGCCAGCAGCGGCAACATCGCCTCGTACAGCGGATTGCCGATGACCGTGTTGGGCAGCGGATAGGTGAACATCGCGACCGTGGCGATCGCCAGCGACAGCACGAGCAGGAAAAACACCACGTCGCGCAGCGCCGATCCGGCGCGGGCCAACAGCATCGCCAGCGGCGGAATCATGAACGGCAGCATCGGCACGATGTGGCGCGGGCCGAAGCACGAGCCGCCGTCGGGCTCGAAGTACGCGGCGTTGAACAGCAGGAACCCGCCGATCATCGCGGCCATCAGCAGCCCTTCCCAACGCAACGCGCGCGAGCGGAAATGCCACAGGCCCGGCAGGCCGATCAGCAGCACGGGGCTGTAGAAAAACAAACCGCGATGCACCGAGAAGGTGATCTCCCACAACGCGCTCAGGCGCGGCAGGTAGATGCCCATGAAGCCGCGGCTCATTTCCTCCTGGTACACATCGTACGACAGATTGCTGTAGCCCAGCGACGCCGGACCGCCGAACACCGCCGTGTTGTAGGCCGCGTGCATCCCGATGGGCACGACGAAGGCCAGAACGATAAACGCGGCGACGCTCTTCCAGTCGCGGCGGAAGGTCAGCAGATAAAGAAACAGCCAGCCCGCGCCCATGCCCGCCGGGTATTCGAAGAACATCGCCTGCCCGGCCAGCAGCGCGCCGACCCACACCAGGTTGCCCTCGCCCTGCTTGGTGCGCCATAGAAAGTAAAAGCCGAACAGCAAAAACAGCGCGGCGAACTGATGGCTGTAGTAGGCGACCGAGTAGATCAACGCGGGCGTGGCCAGCGCGTAGGTCGCCGCGGCCAGCCGCGCGGCCCGCTCGTCGCCGGTCATCTCCGCGCACAGGCGATACAGCGCCAGACACATCAACGCCGACAGCAGCGAGAGCGTCAGGACGCGAATCAGGTAACGGAAGGTTTCTTTATCCGGCGACAGCCCCAGCAGGCGCGTCGCCGCGCTCGTCACCAGGTAGACCGGCACGCCGATGAACGAACTGCCCGGCGCCTTGTCGCTGTACCAGTGGCCCTCGTAATACGAGCGGTCGTGCGTTTGCTGAAAATAGTTGTCGATGTTCAGCGTGCCGTGATCGACGATCGAGTAGACCATCGCCAGGCGCGCCGTGATGTTCGAGCCGGCGTTGGGAATGAAAAAGAAGGCGTAGGCGACGAAGATCGCCGCGAACAGGACCGACGCGCGACGGCCGTTCATCGCGCCTCGTGACGTTGCGGCGGCCGGTAGGCGCGTATCTTCCACACGTTGATCAGCGCCTCCCAAAAAATGCCGCCGGACATTTTCGGCTGTCCCGCCGTGCGATTGGGGAAGATGATGGGAATTTCCTTGAAGCGATAGCCCTGACGAATCGCCCGATAGGTAATCTCGATCTGAAAACCAAACCCCTTGCACCCGACGGTCGGCAGGTCCATCGCCCGCAGCACTTCGGCGCGCCAGACGCGAAAGCCGCTGGTCAGGTCGTTGACCTTCAAACCGAGAATCGTCCGAGCGTACAGCCCGCCGCCGCGACTGATGATCTTGCGCGACAGGCCCCAGTTTTTCGTGCCGCCGCCGGCCACGTAGCGCGAGCCGATGGCGATGTCGGTCTCGGCCATCGCGCCGAACATCTGCGGCAGGTAGGACGGATCGTGGCTCAGGTCGGCGTCCATCTGGCCGATCGCCTCGTAGCCCCGGTCCAGCAATCGCAGGAACGCGTCGATGTACGCCGTGCCCAGTCCCTGCTTGCCGGCGCGACGCATCACCTCGATGCCGCCCAGCGTTTCGTTGAGCTTTTCCACCAGATCGGCGGTGCCGTCGGGCGAATTGTCGTCCACGACCAGAATGCGCAACTCCGGCATGATCTCGCGAATGCGCGGCAGAATGACCGGCATGTTTTCGGCTTCGTTGTAGGTGGGAATAACCACAACTTGTTTCATCGACGATCTCCCGCTCAGGATGTGTCTTTGTTGTAACGGTTTCCCGCCGCGCTGGCAACCGCGATCGTGTACCGTGCTTGTTTTTGCGCCGACGCATCTGTCACAATGCGCCCACACCACGGGGAGACCGGCCGCATGATGATCGCCCGCGAACACGGCTACGAGATCGAGAAAAACGGCACGCGCCTCGAGTTTCGCCGCAACCGTTCGTGGCCGCTGCGCCATTGGTCCTGGATGAGCGGCATGCTCGCCTTCTTGCTGACAACGACCTGCGCGCTGTTCATCGTGTCTCGGCTGCAAGACAAACAAAACGCGCTGTCCTGGCCGGCGATCGCGATCCTCGGCGGCATTTCGATCGCGGCGATTTTTCTGTTCATCCTCATCCTGCGCCGCTATCTTCGCACGCGCGGCGTCCGGCCCGAGCAGGTGCCGCTGCGTTACGTCGCCGATCTGGCCGCGGGCGAATTGCGCGACGACCAAGGGCGCGCGCTCACGCCGCTGGAGCGCATCGAGATCCGCGTCAAGTTCGCCGGCGACTCCTACCTGATGGGCGATTTCGATTTCATCGACAAGATCGTGTTGCGCTGGGGCCGGCTGCATTCGGTGTGCGTGTTCAAATCGGAAGACGACGAGGTCATCGAACGCGTACGCCGGCGGCTGGCCAAGGAAGGATGCGGCCGCCTGCCCGCCAAAGGCAAATGATCAATCCGTCATCGTCTTGAGCGCCTCGGCCGCGTCATGGGTCGGCGGCTTGCATTGCCCGCCGCGACACACGTAAATCGTCACGCGCCCCTCGCGCATCGTGTAGTCGGCCGCGTACGGCGCCAACTCGACCAGCGCCTGTGGGTCGTCCGCCGGCCGCACGAGCAACAACGCCTGCGGCGCGAACGGTTCCCGGAGCGTTTTGACGATCCGCCGCGTCGCCTCGTCGTTAGGATCGCCGACGATCACCGCTTCGCAACCATGCCCGAGAGCGTAGTCGATCCCGCTGAGAAAGTGGGCGACCTCGAAGGGCGCGTGGCGCACGGTCTGCGCGAACGCCTCGCCCAGTCGCGCCGCCCGCGCCGCCAAGTCGGCGCGCCCGGTGAGCGCCGCCAGCCGCAGCAGGTTGTGCAGCGCCGTCGAGTTGCCCGCCGGCAACGCGCCGTCGTACACGTCCTTGCGCCGCACCGGCAACGCTTCGCCGTCGACGGGCGTGATGAACAAACCGCCGCCCGGCTCGTCCCAAAACGGCTCGAGCATCAGGTCGTTGAGCGTCAGCGCCTCGCGCAGCCAGCGCGGTTCGAAAGTCGCCTGGTACAGCTCGATCAATCCCCAGACGACAAACGCATAGTCGTTGACGAACCCGGCGATGGCCGCCTCGCCGTCGCGATAGCGATGCAGCAACCGCCCGCGCTCGTCGCGCATGCGTTGCAGCACGAACTCGGCCGCCTGCGCCGCGGCCTCGCCGTAGGCGGCCTCGTCGAGCACCTGCGCGCCCTTGGCCAGCGCCGCGATCATCAAGCCGTTCCAATCGGCCAGCACCTTGTCGTCGCGATGCGGCCGCACGCGCCGTTCGCGAACGGCCAGCAACCTGGCGCGTACCGCATCGAGCATTTCGTCAAAGCGCTCCGGCGACAGCGACATGCGCCGCGCCAGTTCCTCCGCCGGCGAAACCAAATGCAAAATGTTGCCGCCGTTGGGCCGCCGCGTCGCTTCCTCCTGAAAATTGCCTTCCTCGCGCACGTTGAAGACGGTCACGGCGAACGCCGCTTCCTCCGCGTCGAGCGCCGCCTCGATTTCGGCCTTGGTCCACAGATAGAACTTGCCCTCGACGCCCTCGCTGTCGGCATCCTCGGCGCTGAAAAAAGCGCCGTCCGGATCGTGCAGGTCGCGCAGCACGTAAGAGAAAATCTCGCGGGCCGTTTGCGCATACGCGGCATCGCCGGTGAATTGGTGCGCCTCCAGGTAGGCGAAGGCGAGCAACGCCTGGTCGTAAAGCATCTTCTCGAAATGCGGCGTCAACCAATGCGCGTCGGTCGCATAGCGGTGAAAGCCGTAGCCGATCTGATCGTAGATGCCGCCCTGCCGCATCGCGCGCAATGTCGCCTCGACCATCGCGGCCGCGTCGCGATCGCCGAACCGCCGCGCCATGCGCAACAGGAAATTCAATCGGTGCGGCATCGGGAATTTCGGCGCATGACCGAAGCCGCCGAACCGGCGATCGAAGTAATGCTTCATCTGGTTAAGAGCCCGTCCCAGGTCGGCTTCCTGCAACGCCGGGCCCGCCCCCTCCGGCGACAGATTGGCCAACGCCCGGGAGATTTTCTCCGCCGATTCCAGCAGTTCGTCGCGATTGTCGCGCCACATCTCCCGCACGCGCGGCGCGATTTCCAGCAAGCCCGGCCGGCCAAAGCGACCGGCTTTGGGCAGATAAGTGGCGGCGAAAAATGGTCGTTTGTCGGGCGTCAAAAAGATCGTCAGCGGCCATCCGCCCGAGCCGGTCATAACCTGGCAGGCGGTCATGTACACGTCGTCGATATCCGGACGCTCCTCCCGATCGACCTTGATGCAGATGAACGTCTCGTTCAGTTGCGCGGCCACCTCATCATCCTCGAACGACTCGTGCGCCATGACGTGGCACCAATGGCAGGTCGAGTAACCGATGGAAAGAAAGATCGGCTTGTCCTGTGCGGCTGCGGCGGCAAACGCCTGCTCGCCCCACGGGAACCAATCCACCGGATTGGCGGCATGTTGCAGCAAGTACGGACTTTTTTCCCTGCTCAACCGATTGACTGAGGGGCGCCCGGAAATGGAAGCCGGCGGCATTTGAATTTCCTTCACAAACGATTCGTCTTGTCCCCAGGCGGGATGAAACCGGTTGCCGGGTCAAAGAAAGAATCGGGAATGCTTTTCAAAGGGATCAACTTTAATGTCTTCAATATAAGTCGCGATCGCCGACAACCCAGTCGGAAAATTATCACTTACGGTAAAAAAGAATTGTGAAAAATTTCACATTCTTTATTTTGATGAAAATCATAATTACTTATTTTCTAAGTACCTAAATATAAAAGGATTATATAAAACCTCAACAATTGACGCAGAAAAGAAAAAAAATGCAATTACCACTTCGCAATATGCTCTAGGTGTTTGCAGCGTAGGCCGAAATTCTAATTTGCACGTTGGAAAACGTTTTGTTCTCGGGTTTCGAGGGGTTCGATCGGGAAGGCAAAAGATACAAATAATCCGCCTCTGATTGAGAGGATCCAGTGACCATGTATTACGGTTCTCCAGATTCAACGACGCCGATCTTATCGCCTGAAATCCACAAGTTCCATCAACGCAGCAACATCGAACAATTGAGGATGCATAATGAAAGTTGACTTTATCAATCCGTTTCTCAAAGCCTGTCTCAACGTTCTGGACACCATGGCTCACGTTAAAGCCACTCCCGGCAAGCCTTTTCTTAAAAAGGAAAAGATGGCGCAGGGTGACGTGACCGGGATGATCGGATTGGTCAGCGGCAAAGCCAAGGGCTCGATGGCGATCACCTTCTCGGAATCGACTATTCTGTACATCGCATCCCAAATGTTGGGCGAAGAATTGACCGCTCTTGATGAAACGATCGCCGACCTGGTCGGCGAAATCACCAATATGGTTACCGGCGGCGCGAAAAAGGAATTGGCGGAAAACGGATACAAATTCGACATGGCCATTCCTTCCACGATCATCGGCCGCAAGCACTCAACCTCCCATACAACGAAAGCTCCCATTCTCGTGGTGCCGTTCAACACCGAACATGGGGCCTTTTTCATCGAAGTGTGTATGGAGGATTAACCTGCTTGGCGGGGAGAAGGGCCAATGGATAATTCGCAACAGGAACTGATCAATGATTTCGTGTTGGAGTCGCGCGAGCATCTGACGCAACTGGAACCGGACCTGTTGGGCCTGGAATCCGGCGGAGAAAGCACGGACTCGGCGGTCATCAACCGCATTTTCCGTTCGGTGCACAGCATCAAAGGCGCTTCGGGCTTTTTGGCGTTGGATAAAATCAACAGTCTCAGCCATCTGATGGAAAGCCTGTTGATGAAGATTCGCGACGGCGAAATGTCGCCCACGCCGGAGTTGGTCGACGCGCTGTTGGCCGGCACCGATCGCCTGCGGGCGATGATCGACGACATCGACGCCTCCGATACCTACAACATCGAAGAGGAAATGGCCAATCTCACGGCTCTGTTGCCGGAAAACGCCGGAACGGCCAAAGCCGCGCCGGCCAATACGCCCAAGGCCAAGCCTGCGGCGGCGGCAGCCACATCGGCGGCGTCGAACGACCTGAACACCGAGGAACTGGCGCACGCCAGAGCGCACGGGCAACTGATCTTCAAAGTGGTCGTTCGCCCGCAAGCCGATCTGTTCGCCCATGACCTGACCCCCAATAGTTTGCTGGAAAAAGCCAAGTCGATCGGTTCGATCCTGGCCGGCGAAGACGCCCTGGCCACGCTCAATGAATCGACCGACGTTCAGGAACTGACCTTTGTGGTGGCGACGGTGCTGGAACAGGATTTGCTGTCCAGCGCGTTGGGATTGGGTATGGAGAACATCTCCATGTTCGATGACAACAAACCCAAAGCCGAACCCAAAGCAACGGAACCGATTCGCCAAGCGGAGCCTGAAATGCTGAAAAACGAACGTGAAGTCGTTGAGAGCAAGCCTGTCGCCGAAAGCGCCGGAAACAGCGCCACGGTGCAAGCGTCCGGCGGGCAGGAAACGTTGCGGGTCAAAGTAAGCCTGCTCAACAACCTGATGAACCTCGCCGGTGAGCTGGTGCTTGGCCGCAACCAATTGGCGCAGATTCTGTCCCAGCATGCCTCCGAAATTCGCGGCATCAACGCCATGGTTCAGAATCTGAATCTGATCACCACCGAGCTGCAGGAAAACATCATGCAAACGCGCATGCAGCCGGTGGGCAACGTATTCAACAAATTCCCGCGCTTGATGCGCGATCTGTCGCGCCGCCTGAAAAAAGAAGCCGAGCTGCAGTTGGTCGGCAGCGAAGTCGAATTGGACAAGTCGATCATCGAATCGCTGTCGGATCCGTTGACTCACCTGATCCGCAACACCGTCGACCACGGCATCGAAAGCCCCGATGAGCGCGAAGCCGCCGGCAAGCCGCGCGCCGGCCGCGTGTTGATCCGCGCCTATCACGAAGCGGGCATGGTCAACATCGAGATCGTCGATGACGGCAAAGGCATCGACATCGCGGTCATCCGGACCAAGGCGATTTCAAAGGGCCTGGTCAGCGAACAGGAAGCCGAACGCTTGTCGGACCGCGAAATCTACTCCTTCCTCTTCGCGCCCGGCTTCTCGACGGCCAAGACGGTCACCGACGTCTCGGGCCGCGGCGTGGGCATGGACGTGGTCAAGACCAACATCGAGCGTCTCGGCGGCACCGTGGACATCGAGTCGACCAAGGGCCAGGGCACGCGCGTGAACCTGCGCCTGCCGCTGACGCTGGCGATCATCCCCTCGTTGATCGTCAAAGTGAACGACGAGAAGTTCGCCATCCCGCAGGTGAGCATCGAAGAGTTGGTGCGTATCCGGGCCAAAGACAGCCACAAAGCGATCGAAAAGGTCAACGGCGCCGATGTGCTGCGCCTGCGCGACAAGCTGCTGCCGTTGGTGCGCCTCGCCGACATCCTGCACATCGAACGCGTCTATGTCGACTCCTCGACCGGCTCGGAAAAATTCGACCGCCGCAATCGCCTCGCCGATCGCCGCGTGGCCAGTTACGGCAAGGAATTCACCTACGACGAGGAATCCGGCGAATTGGTCGCCGAGCGGCCCAACAGCGATCTGCCGCCGGAAATCGGCCCGGTTTCCACGCCGGGCAACCGCCGCGGCACCACAGACGAAAACCGCCGCTGGCACAAGGAAAGCGCGATCACGATTCTGGTGCTCAAATCGGGCAACAACCGCTTCGGTCTGATCGTCTCCAACATCGCCGACAACGAAGAGATCGTGGTCAAAGCCCTGTCCAAGTACATCAAGGACAACGTCTGCTACGCCGGCACGACGATCATGGGCGACGGCAGCGTGGCGATGATTCTCGATCCGCAGGGCATCGCCGAAACGGCCGGCCTGCGCTTCGAGGAACTCGACCGGGCGGCGGTGGCCATCCAGAAGGATTACCAGCGCGCGGCGTTGCGCGAAAAGCAGTCGCTGCTGATTTTCGCCAACGGTCCGACCGAAACGTTCGCCATGTCGCTGGCGCTGATCAAGCGGCTGGAAAAAGTGCCGGTCAGCGAGATCGAGCACATCGGCGACAAGGAATACCTCAAATACCGCGGCGGCTCGTTGCGGCTGATCCGCCTCGAGGATCACCTGCCCATTTCGCGGCCGGAGAATGAGCAGCAAGTCCTGCACATCATCGTGCCGAAGATGACCAAAAAGCCGATCGGCATCGTCGCCACCGAGGTGCTCGACGTGCTGGAAACCGATCTGGAACTGGATACCCAGAACATCAAGGCGACCGGTCTGCTGGGTTCGGCCATCATCAACGACCGCATCACCCTCGTGCTGGATATGTTCGCCCTGTTCGACAAAATCGACGTCACCATCTGCGGCGGCGCCGAAGTGGCGCGGAGCGAGGAATGCAAGGCCTTTCGGATTCTGCTCGCCGAGGACACGCCGTTCTTCAAGCAGCTCGAGTACGGTTACATGACCAGCGCCGGGCACCAGGTCGACGTCGCGTCCAACGGCGAAGAGGCGCTCGATCTGCTGCTGCACAACGCCTACGACATCGTCATCTCCGACATCATCATGCCGCAGATGGACGGCTACGAATTGGTCAAACGCATCCGCGACAACGAAAAAATCCAAAAGGTCCCGGTCATGGCCATGACGTCGCTGGACGACGAAGGCTCGAAACAACGGGCGCTGGAGGCCGGCTTCGACGCCTATGAAGTGAAAATCGACAAAGCGCGCATGTTGCAACGAATCAACGATCTGATTTGCGGGGAGGCGCAACAATGAGTGAAAAACAATTCTCCACGTTTTATCTGGACGACGCCCTGTTCGGCATCGACATCCTGGTCATTCGCGAAATCAACCGCCACCTGGACATGACCAAGGTGCATCAGGTCGCCGAGCACGTGCGCGGTTTGCTCAACCTGCGCGGACAGATCATCACCATGCTCGATCTGGGCGTGAAACTGGGATTGACTCATCGCTCGATCACGCCCGAATCGCGCGGCATTATTTTAAAAACACATGACGAAATTCTCGCCCAAGGCATCGCCGGCATGGTCAACGAGCAGACCGGCACCGACCAGGTGGGACTTCTGGTCGACCGCGTCGGCGATGTGGTTTCAGTAAAAGAATCGGAAATCGACTCCCCCCCCGCCAACATCGGAGAAATCAACGGCAAGTATTTCAGCGGCGTCGTCAAACTCGACGGCGAACTTTTATCAATACTAAAAATATCCGAGATTATCAGCTAGATCCGTCTCGATCGGATAACGGGCCGAAAAGTGCCAGGAAAAGAGGGAGGATCAAGCAATGGCCAGTACTTTTGGGAATATGAAAATCTCGACCAAAATCATATTGACCGGTTTGGTAATTGTCGCGTTGTTTACACTCATGACGTTCGCGTGGTTCGTGCCCACCGTCAAGTCCGCGTTGATGGCGAAAAAGTACGAAAAGCTGAAGGAACAAACGGAAATCGCCTGGAGCATCATTTCCAATTACGCCGCACTGGCCGACAAGGGCGAAATGACCGAAGAGGCCGCGAAAACCATCGCGCTCAAAACGGTCGAAGGGCTCCGTTACGGCCCGGAAATGAAAGATTATTTCTGGATCAATGACACAAAACCAATCATGATCATGCACCCTTTCAGTAAAGACCTGGTCGGCAAGGACGTCAGCGGCAATGTCGACAAAAGGGGCACCGCCATGTTCGTCGAAATGGTGAACGTCTGCAAAAGTCAGAACGCCGGTTTCGTCGAATACATGTGGCAATATAAAGACCAGGCCAATAAAATCGTGCCCAAGATTTCCTATGTGCGCATCTTCTCCGGTTGGGACTGGATCGTGGGCACCGGCATGTACGTTGAGGACGTCAACGCCGAAGTGTGGGCGCTGATTACCAAGATCATCGTCATCTTCGTGATCATCACCCTGCTGGCCGTCGCGCTGTCGTACTTCATCAGCCGCGCCATTTCGCGCCGCATCCGCCGCACGTCCGACCTGCTGCGCGACATCGCCGAGGGTGAAGGCGATCTGACCGTCCGCCTGGAAACCGGCGCGCAGGACGAAGTCGGCGAGCTGTCGGACAATTTCAACATCTTCGTGGAGAAGTTGCAGCACTCGATCTCCTCGGTGTCGGAAAACACCGTTCATCTCAACCGCACCGCCGAATCGATGTCCGCGATCAGCTCGCAGTTGGCCAGCAGCGCCGAGGAGATGACCAACCAGTCGTCGACCGTGGCGTCGGCGGCCGAGCAGATCACCACCAACGTGGACGGCGTGAGCAACGCGACGGTCCGCATGTCCAACGGCGTCAACGGCATCGCTTCGGCGGCCGAGGAGATGTCGACCTCGGTCAACACCGTGGCCACGGCCATCGAAGAAATGTCGGCTTCGCTGCAGGAAGTCTCGCAGAACACCGCCCGCGCCTCGTCGATCGCCAGCGACGCGACGAAAAACGCGCAGTCGGCCAACGAGATCATGAGCAACCTCAACGCCGTCGCGCGCGAAATCGGCAAGGTCGTCGACGTGATTAATGACATCGCCGACCAGACCAACCTGTTGGCGCTCAACGCGACGATCGAGGCGGCCAGCGCCGGCGAAGCGGGCAAGGGCTTTGCCGTCGTCGCCAACGAGGTCAAGGAACTGGCCAAGCAGACCGCGCATTCCACCGAGGAAATCACCCAGCAGATCAGCAGCATCCAGAAACAGGCGACCACGGCGGTCGACGCGATCAAGCAGATCACCGACATCATCAGCGAGATCAACTCGATCACCAACACCATCGCCACCGCGGTGGAAGAACAGACGTCGACCACAAATGAGATTTCGCGCTCGGTCGCCGGCGCGGCCCAGGGCGCGGCCGACGTCTCCAAAAACGTTCAGATTCTCAGCGACAACATCGAGAAGGACGTGGTGATCAGCGTGAAAGAAGCGGCCAAGGCGTCAACGAAATTTCCCGCAACATTCAGGGCGTGAACATCGCCGCGCAGGAAACGGCCAAAGGCGCCAACTCGACCAACGATGCGGCCAATAAGACTTCCGATCTGGCGCGCAAGCTACAGGAGGTTGTGGGCCAGTTTAAAATCTGACCGAGAGGAAATCGGTTTTCGTTGCCGGCTTTTGAGGCGACAGAGAAAAAGGACGACTTTGACAACGAAGTGGGAGGCGAAAGCGGGCTCTTTCGCCTCCTCTGAAGAAAACGTGCGAAGGAGATACAACTATGTTTTTCAACCGACTTAAAATCAGGTCAAAGCTTCTGGTCATGGGTCTCGTCTGTGTTCTCTCGCCGGTAATCGTATTGGTCGTGGTTTCGGTCATTCAAGGCCGAAGCACCAACGCCGAAGCGCTGACGCTCATCGACGACATTTCTCAACAAGGTTTCGATCATATCCTGAACGGCGTGATCAACATGATCGCCGCGCAGAATGAATCGTTGCAGCAGAAAATCGTGTACGACCTGAACGTCGCGCGCGATCGCATGAGTCGTCACGGCAAAATCAAACTCAACGGCGACGAATCCATCAAGTGGGGCGCGGTCAACCAACTGACCAAGCAGGAAACGACCGTCACGTTGCCGGCGATGATGATCGGCGACGTGATGATCAAGCGAAACCTCGATTTTGCCGTTCACTCCCCCATCGTCGATAAGGTGATGGAATCCGTCGGCAGCACCTGCACCATTTTCCAGCGCATGAACAAGGAAGGCGACATGCTGCGCATCGCCACCAACGTGCGCAAACTCGACGGCAACCGCGCGGTCGGCACTTTCATCCCCGCGGTCAATCCCGACGGACAGTCCAATCCGGTCGTCGCCACGGTCATGCGCGGCGAAACGTTCAAAGGCCGGGCCTTCGTCGTCAACGCCTGGTACATCACCGCCTACGAACCGCTGAAGGATTCCTCCGGCGACATCGTCGGCATGTTGTACGTCGGCGTGAAACAGGAAAGCGTCAAAGCGCTGCGCGAAGCGATTTTGAAAACCAAGGTCGGCGCCAGCGGCTACGTTTACGTCCTGGGCGGCTCCGGCGACCAGAAGGGTCAGTACATCATTTCCAAGGACAGCGAACGCGACGGCGAAAACGTGTGGGACACCACCGACGCCGACGGCAACAAAGTCATCCAGACGGTCATCAACGGCGCCTTGCAGCGTGAGGGCAAGGAATTTTTCACCGTCGAGTATCCCTGGAAAAACGAAGGCGACACCCAGGCGAAAATGCGTTTCGCGCGCATCGCCTATTACCAACCCTGGGATTGGGTCATCGGCGTGACCGCGCCGGTCGAGGAATTCCAGGAAGCGCATCGCAAATTGGGCGCCGGCCTGCGCAACATGATCATCTCCTTCGTGGTCGCCGGCATCATCATCGCGGTGCTGGGCATCGTCTTCGCCACGCTGATCGGCCGCGCCGTGGCCAATCCGATTCTGGAAACCAACGACATGCTCAAAGAGATCGCCAGCGGCGACGGCGACCTGACCGCCCGCTTGGAAATCACCGCGCAGGATGAAATCGGCGAATTGGCCGACAACTTCAACCTGTTCGTCGAGAAGCTGCAAAACTCGATTCGCGCCGTGGCCAACAACACCGAAACGCTGAATTCGACGGCCCAGACGCTGTCCTCGATTTCCACGCAGTTGGCCAGCGGGGCCGAGGAAATGACCAACCAGAGCGGCACGGTGGCCGCGGCCGCCGAGCAGATCACCTCCAACGTCGACGGCGTCAGCGGCGCCACCGAGCGCATGAGCGAAAACATCACCTCCATCGCCGCCGCGGCCGAGGAGATGTCCACCAACGTCAACACCGTGGCCACGGCCATCGAGGAGATGTCCTCCTCGTTGCAGGAAGTGTCCAAGAGCACGACGCGCGCTTCGTCGATCGCCGAAACGGCCACCGAAAACGCGCATTCGGCGCAGGAGCTGATCGTTGCGCTGGAGACCGCCGCGCATGAAATCGGCAAGGTGGTCGACGTGATCAACGACATCGCCGATCAGACCAACCTGCTGGCGCTCAACGCGACGATCGAAGCGGCCAGCGCCGGCGAAGCGGGCAAGGGCTTTGCCGTCGTCGCCAACGAGGTCAAGGAACTGGCCAAGCAGACGGCCTCCTCGACCGACGTGATCACCGAACAGATCGACAACATGCAGGGCAAAACCAACAACGCCGTGCAGGCGATCCGCCAGATCGCCGAGATCGTCAACGAGATCAACTCCATCACCAACAACATCGCCTCCGCGGTGGAGGAACAGACGTCGACGACCAACGAAATTTCCCGGTCGATCGTCAACGCCGCCGACGGGGCGAACAACGTTTCCAAGAACGTGCAGTCGATCAGCGAGAGCATCGATCGCGAAGTGCTCAGTTCGGTCAAGGAAGCGGCCAAGGGCGTCAACGAAGTATCGCGCAATATTCATGGCGTGAACCAGGCCGCGCAGGAAACGTCGCGCGGCGCGGTGGCGACCAATGACGCCGCTAAACAAATGTCGGATTTGGTCGGCGACCTGCAAAGCGTCGTTCGTCAATTCCGCGTCTAACCGGAAGAGATAAACGTTGCATTTTTTGCTTGAATCGCAAATGCTAATCCACTGGGTCGAACGACGCTTCGATCCGGTGGATTAACTTTTTACCAAATAGGGCACACGTGGAAAACAAAACCTTCCGAGTCATGATAGTCGACGATACGGTGACCTATCGCCGTATCCTGACGGAGGTGGTCGAAGGCATCCCCGAGGCCGTTATGGTGGGCACCGCCCCCAACGGTACGATCGCGCTGAAGAAGCTCGATCAGCTCAAGCCCGATCTCGTGCTGCTGGACATCGAAATGCCCGAGATGGACGGCCTGGAAACCCTGGCGCAAATCAAAAAGCTGCACAATCACATCGAAGTGATTCTGATCAGCGGCGTGAATTCGAAAAGCGCCGACCGGACAATCAAAGGGCTGGAACTGGGCGCGTTGGATTTCCTCGCCAAGCCGGAAAAAATGGGCTACGAGGAATCCATCCGGCACTTGCGCCAGATGATCTCCTCGTTGATCAAGTTGCAGTTGACCCGTCGTTTCACGAAGATGGCGCGCCAACCGCAGCCGACGCCGGCGCCCGTGGCGATGCCCGCCCCGCCCCCGCCGCCCGCGCCGGAACCGCCCGCGCCCAGCCGCCCGGTGTTGCCGTCGCCCAAGCGCATCGACCTGGTGGCCATCGGCTCGTCGACCGGCGGACCGGAGGCGTTGTCGAAGGTTCTGCCGCTGTTGCCCGGCAACTTCCCCCTGCCGATTCTGATCGTGCAGCACATGCCGCCGGTGTTCACCGCTTCGTTGGCCGCCAACCTCAACAAACGTTCGGCGCTGACGATCAAGGAGGCCGAGGACGGCGAGCCGATCGAAGCCGGCAAGGCGTACATCGCGCCCGGCGGCCGTCACATGGTCATGCGTCCGCCACAGGACGGCGGTCCGGCGACGATCGGTCTCAACGATTCCCCGCCGGTGAAAAGTTGTCGTCCGTCGGTCGATGTGCTGTTCCGCTCCATCGCCGCCGTGCAGGGCGGCAACGTGCTGGCCGTGGTGCTCACCGGCATGGGCGACGACGGTTCGGACGGCGTGGCGACCTTGAAACGCAAGGGGTGTTACTGCATCACGCAGAGCGAAGCGAGCTGCGTTGTCTACGGCATGCCGCGCGCGGTCGACGAAGCGAATAATTCGGATGAACGCGTGGACATCGAGAAAATCGCCGCGCGGATTATGACTAAAACAACGGTAAAAAAATTTTGAAGAGTATGAGTAGGCAACAATGAGCCCATCGATTACCGCCAACGAATTCGACTTGCTGCGCACTTACATCGAGCAACAGTGCGGCATTTCGCTGCACAACGGCAAGGAATACCTCATCGAAAGTCGACTGGCCAATCTGCTGGTGGAAACGGGATCGAAAAACTTCGGTGACTTCTATCTGAAAATGCGCAACAGCAACGACGCCCGGTTGCGGGAGAAGATCATCGACGCGATGACCACCAACGAAACGCTGTGGTTCCGCGACAACGGGCCCTACGTGACGTTGGAGGAAACGTTGTTGCCGCAACTGGAACAGGCGGTGCGCGACGGTCGCAAGTACAAGGTGCGCATCTGGTCGGCCGCCAGTTCCACCGGCCAGGAACCCTATTCGATCGCCATGATCATCGATAGCTTCCTGGCCCGTCACGGCGGCACCACGGTTCTGCCGACTCATTTCGAGATTCTGGGCACCGACATATCGCCCTCCGCGCTGTTTCTGGCCATGGCCGGTCGCTACGATCAGATTTCCATCGAACGCGGCATGCGGGCCGATTACCGCGATCGCTATTTCCGTAAACAGGACCGAGTCTGGTTGCTGGACGATCGCATTAAAAAGATGGTGACCTTTAAAAAGTTCAACCTGCAGGACAGTTTTTCCGCCCTCGGCACGTTCGACATCATCTTCTGTCGCAACGTGGCGATTTACTTCTCCGACGATTTTAAACAGGATTTGTTCGATCGCATGTCGCAGGCCTTGGTGCCCGGCGGCTTTTTCCTTCTGGGCTCGGCGGAAAGCCTATCGGGGTATCGAACGAACTTCACGATGCGCGATCACAAAGGGTCCATCTATTACGTTAACAAAGGTTGAGGAAAGAACGATGAAAATCCTTTCCGTTGACGACTCGGCGATGATTCGAAAGATTATTGCCCGATCCATATCGGTGCTCGGTTTCGATTTGTTGGAGGCGAGCAACGGAGTCGAAGCTCTGGCGGTGTTGGAAGACAGTTACACCGAAACCGATCTGATCCTGCTGGATTGGAACATGCCGGAAATGGACGGCTTCGAAACCCTGCAGCGAATCAAGGCCGACGACCGTTTCAAAAACATTCCGGTGATGATGGTGACGACCGAGGTTGAACGTTCCAACGTGATCAAGGCGATTCAGGCCGGCGCGAAGAATTATCTGAGCAAGCCCTTCACGCCTGAAGACCTGACCACCAAGATCATGGAAACGATGGGGCTGGGACTGTAAGACAATCCCAACCCCCGTCCTGCCTTCGCGTTTTCCCGCCGTCGGTATTGTTTCTTCCCCGCTAAACCGGCGGGCGTGTATCGATCAGTCGAACAGCGCCTGCGTCTTCACGCTCTCGCCGACCAACTTCTTGAGCAGTTCCAGCTTCGGCGTATCGTCCTTGGTCAGCAGCGGATCCATCAGGTCGATCTGCTGCGCGGTGCGATAGGTGTCCCACGGCACCAGCAGCATCGGCACGTTGGCCGCGTCGGCCTTGGCGACGATGTTCGCCGGCGGCAGGCTGTTGTTGGTCAGCACCACGCACGAGGTGTCGGTTTCCAGCGCGACCAGGATCATGTCGCTGCGATCGCCGCTGGTGATGATCATCTTGTTTTCTTTCTTGAACAGCGGGTTCTGCACCGCCGCGCTCACCGACATCGCGCCGACGAACACGCTCTGCACGATCTTGTTCAGGCCGCCCTCGCCGCCGATGACCTTGGCGAACAGGTGGTCGACCAGGTAGCGCACCGGCATGTAGGTCAGTTCCTGCTTGTACGGCAGCACGCCGAGCACCTTCACGCCCAACGCCTCGATTTCGGCCATGTAGGTGGCTTTGAAATCGTCCACGTCCTTGACGCGGTTGATGATCACCCCGGCCATCTGCACTTCGTCGCAGGCCAGATGGTTTTTCACGAAAGTGATGTCGTCGAGAATCTCGTCTTCCTCGCCGCCCACCACCAGGAGCAACTTGGCTTCCAGGTGCCGGGCCAGCGACAGCGCGTCCAGGTGAATCGACGAGGCGAAATTCAAACCGCTGCCGGCTTCGATGAACAGCACGTCCTTGTCGGCGGCGACCAGCGCGGCCTGTTCCCGCAGCTTCTCGCGGATGCCGGCTTCATCGTACATATAGCGCAGCTTGGCGTGCTCGAAACCGATGGAAATGTCTTCCGGCTTCTCGTTGATGCCCAGCGTGTGGGTGAGCAGTTCCGAGTCGTAATCCCACAGCCGCTTCTTGCGATACAACAGACGATCGCCGATCGGTTTGAGGTAACCGCACTTTTTCTGCAACACTTCGGTGAGACCAATAATGATGCTTGTCTTGCCGGCGTTTTTTCTCGTGGATGCGATAACAAACTTATCCATGATGGTCCCCTTTCGCACTCTTCGATAAAAGGATTCTAACATCCACTGCCCTCACCCCATCGCCTTGATCATAGGCCACCAACGGGTTGACCTCAATATCGGTGATGTCTTCGCAGTATTGTAGAATCGTCCCGACTTTTAAAATGCATTCGATCACGCCCTCGATATCCTTGCGCGCTTCGCCGCGCACGCCCAGCAGCAACGGATAGGAGCGGATATCCTTGATCATCTCCATCGCCTCGGCGCGGTTGAGCGGCAGCGCGCGGAAGGCGATGTCCTTCATCACCTCGACGTAGATGCCGCCCAGGCCGAACATGACCACCGGTCCGAACGACTCGTCGCGGCGCGCGCCGATGATCGTTTCGGTGCCGGACTTGACCATCTCGACCACCTCGACTCCGTCGATCACCGCCGACGGATCGTAGGCGCGCGCGTTGTGCATGATCGCCTCGTAGGCGTCCATCACCTCGCCCTTGTTCAACAGGTCCAGCGCCACGCCGCCCGCGTCACTCTTGTGGATGATGTCCTTGGAGACGATCTTCATCACCACCGGGTAGCCGATCGCCTCGGCGAACTGCACGGCCTCGTCGAGGTTGCGCGCCAGCTTGCTTTGCGGCATGGGCATCTTGGCCGCGATCATCACTTCCTGCGCCTCGGGCGCCAGCAGGAAGGTGCGGCCCGCCGCGCGGACCTTGGCGATCACGCCCTTGATGCGTTCGATGTCCACCACGCTCGGGTCGAAAACGTCCTCGACCTTCGTCTGCGCGTCCTTGAGGTTGCGGTAGTTGCGGTAGCCCGCCCCCAGGCAGGACACCGCGTCGTAAACGTCAAGGAAGATCGGCACACTTTGGCCGCGCAGGTGCACGATCGAGTTTTCCGTATCCTGCCCGCCGAAGAAGCTGAGCACCGCCGGCTTGGACGCGCCGTGTTCGCGGTGCACTTTCTCCAGGCTTTCGGTCAGCCGCTCGACGTCGAGCACGGCCGTTTCGCAGCCCAGGCAGATGATCGAATCGACCGCCGGGTGCTTGAAGGCCGCTTCCAGACAGATTTCATAATCCTGCGCCATCGCCTGGCCGGTGATGTCGACCGGGTTTTTGATCGAGCCGAAATCCGGCGTGACCTCTTCGAAGATCTCCTTCATCGTTTCCGGATCGTCGGCCAGGTTGACGCCGTATTTCTCGCAGGCGTCCGCGGCCAGCACGCCGATGCCGCCGCCGTTGGTGATGATCACCGCGTTCTCGCCCCTGGGCGCCGGCGACGTGGAGAGGAACTTGCACCAGTTCAGCGCTTCCTCGAGCGTCTCGGCGCGGGTGACGCCGCACTGCTTCATCACCGCGTCGAAGATCTCGTCGGCGCCGGCCAACGAGCCGGTGTGCGACGCCGCGGCCATCGCGCCGCGTTTGGAACGGCCCGACTTGATCGCGATCACCGGCTTCTTTTTGGTCACCTGCTTGAGCGCCTCGACCAGCCGTTCGCCGTTCTTGACGCCCTCGATGTACATCAGGATAACCTTGGTCGCCTCGTCGCGAAGCAGGTACTGCAGCAGGTCGGCCTCGTCGAGGTCCGATTTGTTGCCGACCGAAACGATCGCCGACAGGCCGATGTTCTCGATCTTCGTCTTGCCGATCATCGCGATGCCCAACGCGCCGCTCTGTGTGATGATCGCCACGCCGCCCCGCTTGACGTCCGAAGGTCCGAACGTCGCGTTCAACGACGTCTCCGCCGAGTAGATGCCGAAGATGTTCGGCCCGAGCACGCGCATGCCGTTCTGCTGCGCGATCTCGACGATCTTACGTTCCTCGGCCCAATTGCCGACCTCCGAAAAACCGGAGGTGATGATGGAAAGAAACTTCACTTTCTTCTGGGCGCATTCTTCGACCGCGCGCACCACGAACTTCGCCGGAATGACGATCGTGGCCAGATCGACCTCTCCCTCGATATCCAGAATCGAAGGATAGGAGGGCACGCCGAGGATGTCGCCGCCTTTGGGATTGATCGGATAAATCGCCCCGCGAAAGCCGCCTTCCATGATGTTGCGCTGAATCTTGTAACCGATCTTGTCCTCGCTGGACGAGGCTCCGATGATCGCTACCGATCGCGGTTCGAACAAGAATTGGATGTTGCTGTGCTCACTCATTTTGCCGTCCTGAACTTCATTCTTAGTTCGTACACTCCCTCGCTGATTTTTTTATCCATATCAAACCCCATCTTCTCGAAAACGCGAAGCATGGGTTTGTTGTCGACCAGCACTTCGGCGGTGAAGCCGAGCAGACCGCGTTTCTTGGCCAGGAAGGTCAGGTACTGCAGCAGCTCGGTGCCGATGCCCTTGTTCTGGTAGGTGTCGCGCACGACGAAGGACACCTCGGCCGTGTGCGTGCCCGGGTTGATTCCGAACTGGCCGATGCCCATCACCACTTCCTTGTCGTTGACCACCTGCGTGGCCAACACGACCACTTCCTTGGTCCAGTCGATGACCACGAACTCCTGCAGCCGCTCGTGCGGAATGTCCTTGCGCGCCGAAATGAAGCGCCGGTACAGGCTCTTGTCCGACAGGCTGTAGAAGAAATCCTTGAGCCGCGGTTCGTCGTCGATGTCCACCGGCCGGAAGAAGCACTCGAAATTCTTTTTCGTCGTGCGGTACTGCTCCATCTCGGCCGGATATTCCCCGCGCTTGCCCGGAATGAACGCCTGATCCTTGTAGATCAGGTTGAACTTCTTCGCTTCCTGAATCAGCCACGGGCGGAACTTCGGATGCGCGATGGAAATCAGCTCCATCGCCCGCTCACGAATGTTCTTGCCGTGCAAATAGGCGATGCCGTATTCGGTGACCACGTAATGCACGTCGCCGCGCACCAGCGTCACGCCCGCGCCCTGCGCCAGGTTCGGCACGATGCGCGAGACCTCGCCCTTGGCCGCGGTCGACTGCATCGCCAGAATCGAAATGCCGTTCTTGGCCAGCACCGCGCCGCGCATGAAATCGGCCTGACCGCCGATGCCCGAAAAGAACCGGTGGCCGATCGACGTCGCCGTCGCCTGCCCGGTCAGATCGATTTCCAGCGCGCTGTTGATCGCCACCATGTTGTCGTGCTGCGCGATGATCTTCGGGTCGTTGGTGTAATCGATCGAGCGGAACTCGATCGCCGGATTGTCGTGCAGAAATTCGTAGGTGTCCTCGTGACCCATCGAGAACGCGCACACCGCCTTGCTGCGGTTGATCGCCTTGCGCGTGTTGTCGATGACGCCGAGCTTCATCAGTTCGACGATGCCGTCGCCGATCAGCTCGGTGTGCACGCCCAGGTGCTTTTTCTCCTTGAGGTTCTTCATGATCGCGTTGGGCGTGCTGCCGTAGCCCACCTGGATCGTGTCGCCGTCGTCGATCAGCCGCGCCACGTACTGGCCGATCTTGCTGACCTCCTCGCTGGGCGGCTTGGAGTTGAATTCCAGCAGCGGTTCTTCGCAGGGAATGATGTAGTCGATGTCGCGAATGTGAATGAAACCGTCGCCGTGCGTGCGCGGCATGTACGAGTTGACCTGCGCGATGACCAGCGACGCGGCCTCCACCGCCGCCTTGACGATGTCCACGCTGATGCCCAGGCTCATGTAGCCGTGCACGTCCGGCGGCGACACCTGAATGAGCGCCACGTCGATTTCCACCATGCGTTTGCGGAACAGATCGGGCACGTCGGACAAAAAGATCGGCGTGTAATCGGCCATGCCCGTGTTGATCGCGTCGCGGGTATTGTCGCCGATGAAAAAGGAGTTGTGCCGGAAGTTGGACTTGAAACGAATGTCGGCGTAGGGCGCCACGCCCATCGTCCACACGTGAAAAATTTCGGTGTCGAACAGCGCTTTCGGGTTGGACTTAACGTAATCGACCAGCAGCTTGACCAGGCATTGCGGCTCGCCGCAGGCCGTCCCGATGAAGATGCCCGCGCCACGGTGGATCTTGGCAAAGATCCGCTCTTCCGGAATGAACTTTTCCGGATATGCTTTTTTTATTTCCTCGAGCCTGTCGAAAACGCCTACATGATCCATCGATCATACTCCTTGCTTTGCCTCCGGCTCTGATAATAATTTAAAAAACCGGTTGAAAACCACCATGCTTTTCCGGGGCTCAGTTAGACACAAACCACTGAATTCGTCAAGACAATCTCCCGCTTTTTTCCCGTCGCGTCAAGTATGGTTATTTTCGGCGACAACATCGAGGACTATGAGTATTTTCTTTTCGCCGCAAAACACGAACCTTCGCGACGTTGGGTCGCTCCGAACGGCATTAAATCATCTAAAAATATCCTTTTTCATCGACAACGGATTCCCGGATGCAATTTTTTACTCGCTCTGCTTTAATAAAACGACTCTGGCACTTCGTCAAAGGAAGGGACGCCGAACCATGCAGCGCATTTGGTCAATTCTTCTCGTTTTGTTGCTCACCTTTGTTTGCCTGTCGCTGACCGCCTGTGGAGACGATGACGACGACAACGACGACTCCGCGGACGACGACAACGATGACGACGACACCGGCGACGACGACGCCGACGACGACACGATCGACGACGACACGCTCGACGACGACACGATCGACGACGACACGATCGACGACGACACGATCGACGACGACACCGGCGACGACGACACGTTCGATCCGGGTCCGGCGACCTACGGCTGGATTCTGATGGACGATAACCGCACGCACGTCAGCGAGGTGCTGGCGCGCGCCGGCGACATGGGCATCGACAACGTGCACCTCTCGCATAACCTGATCATGGAAATCGACGAGATCAACGAGGATGAAACGCAGGCCGCGATGCTGCAATCCATCGCCCAGGAGGCGCACGGCCTGGGCCTGACCGTCTGGGTGTGGTCGCACGAGTTCACCGACGTGCCGTTCATGTTCTGCTTTGATCCCGAGGATCCGATCTGGGAAGAGCGGCGCGACGCCTACCGCGACGCTCTGACGCGCATCCCGGAAATCGACGGCGTGATCCTGATGTTCGGCAGCGCCGATTTCGAACCGTGGTACATCCCCTGCTTCTGCCAGTGGTGCGCCGATCAGGAACCGACCGGCAATCCGCTGCTGGACGTGATCAACTCGCGGCCGATCGACCGCGCGATGATGGTCTACGAGGCCGTGTCGCAGGTGGTGCTCGACGAGTTCGACAAACAACTGCGCATGCGCACCTTCATGCATCAGCCGCTGGAAATTTACTGGCTCGGCGAATCGCTGCGTCGCTTCCCCCGGCACGAACTGCAGGTGATGACCAAGGACGTGCCGCAGGATTGGCAGCCGTACTATCCGCACAATCCGATGATCGGCCACGTGGGCAACCGGCATCAGATCATCGAGATGGACCTGGGCAACGAGTATTGGGGCCGCAGCCTGATTCTCAACGCGCAGGTCGATTATATTTACCACCGCTACACCTACGATCGGGCGAGCGGAGCGCGGGGCGCGGCGGCGCGCATCGAGCGCGGCAGCGACCATGCCTTCGGCGACGCCAACGAGATCAACATCTACGCCTTCACCCGCCTGGTGCAGGACGAAACCGCGACGCCCGACGATGTCTACCGCGAATGGTTCGCGCAGCGTTACGGCATCGCGTCACCGGGCGCGGCGGCCGACACGCTCAAGGAAATCTTCCGCAACTCGCACTTCGCCATGCGCAAAATGTACTACCAGCTCGGCCAATGGACGTTGGAGAAAAGTTCGAACGTGCCCGGCGGCGCACGCTATCCGGAACAGTTGTGGTCGCGCGCGTCGGTCTTTTACGATCGCGACTGGCTGCAGCCGTTCCTCTCGCTGGTGCTGCCCGGCGAGCAAACGCTGATCGACCTGTGGCAGGAAAACGCCGAGGCGCGCGAGTTGGCCGCGAACAACCTGGCCGACCTCGAATCGATCGAGACCGCGTTCGCCGCGCCCGCCGATTACGCCGAACTGCACGACAAACTCGAGCTCCACGAGGACTGCACCGAGCTGTGGCAGTTGATCGACGACGTCGTCTACCGCTTCCTGTTCACGATGATGGGGCACCCGGAGCACAAGGATTACCTCGAATGGGACGCCTTGCGGCTGCTGGATCTGGCCGACGCGATGGAGGCGCGCTGGGGCGCGTCGGTGTCGCCGGGCAATCCGGGACGCGTGCGCGAATTCGTCGAGGATCTGCGCAAGAGCTTCGCCGTGCAGCCGACCTCCGAACAATGGACGCAACCGACGATCTTCGCCATCGCCGCCGAGGCGATCGCCGCCACGCAGGTGCGCGTCACCTGGTCGTCGGACGTGCCCATGACCTCGCAGGTCGAGTGGAGCGACGAACTGCCGTTGTATGACGACGCTTCGACGGAGGATCCGACGCTGACCACCGATCACGAGGTGATCATCACCGTCGACGACGCGACCGCGCGCACCGTCTATCGCGTGCAGGGTACGGACGACACCGGCACCCTGGTGCGTTCGAGCGATTTCTGGTTCGGGTTGGATCCGCAGTAAAAACGGTTCGACTTACATTTCCGCCGCCGATTCGGCCCCCGACAACCCCAGCCGCTGGCTTTGCGCCGGCAGGTAAAGGCGGAATTCCGTGCCCTCGTCGGGGTTCGATTCCACCTCGATGGCGCCGCGATTCTGCTCGACGATGCCGTAGACCGTCGCCAGGCCCAAACCGGAGCCTTTGCCGAATTCCTTGGTCGTGAAAAACGGTTCGAAAATCTTGTCGAGCTTTTGCGCGGCAATGCCCTGACCGGTGTCGCGCACGCTTACCTCGATGTAATCGCCCTCGCTCACCGTGGCGTATTTACGGCAAAATGATTTATCCAAATAAGTTCGCTTCGTCTCGATCGTCACCCGTCCGCCCCGCGGCATGGCTTCGTTGGCGTTGACCAACAAATTTTGCATGATCTGGTTGAACTGTTCCGGATCGATGACCGTGTCGAAGGTCCGTTCCTGCGGCAGAAACACGATTTCCACATCGTCGCGCGACGAGCGGCGCAACTGCGGCAACGCCTGCTCGATGACGTGATTCAAATCGACGACCTGTGGGGAAATCACCTGCTGACGGCTGAAGGCCAGCAATTGCTGCGTCAGCTTCGCGGCGCGTTGGGCGGCGTTTTTGATCTCCCCGGCGGCCTGATTGATGTCCTGGTCACGGATTTGCGCCAACAGCAATTCGGCGTAGCCCGAGATGCCGGTCAGAATGTTGTTGAAGTCGTGCGCCACGCCGCCGGCCAGACGCCCGATCGCCTCCATCTTGCGCGCGTCCTGCAATTGGCGCGTCAGCTTTTCCTTTTCTTCCAACGCCGCTTTTTCCATGAACAGGCGCCACATGGAGCCGAAGAGAATCGTCAACTGCCGCACGTCCCCTTCGTCGTATGCCGTTTGCTTGTTGGCCACCCCGACCAACGCCACCACTTTCCCCTCCTGCATCATGGGGATGTTGATGTGGCGCGTCACATTTACCGACCCGGTCAGCAACTCGCCGAACAGATGACCGGCGTCGCCGTGGTTGCCGTTGCCGGCGTACGGCGTCGCCTCGCGCACCAGCTTTTTCAACAGCGGATGATCGTTCACCTCGTGCAACGGCTTGACCGCCTGGGTGTCGGTTTCCCTGATCGTCCAGACGCCGACGCTCTCGATATTTTCGACCTCGCCCAACAAGATGATGTAACCCATTTCGCTTTTGGTCAGCTTGACGATCTCCGTCAGCACGAAATCGATAATTTCACGGCGCGTGCAATTGAACATCTGGGTCAGATGCAGCATCGCTTCCAACCGCCGTTCGTTGAGTCGCAGCGTTTGCTCCGCCTGCTTGCGTTCCTGAACTTCGCTCGCCAGTTCCTCGTTGGATTCGGCCAGTTCCAGCGTGCGTTCCTGCACCTGCCGCTCCAGCCCCGATTGGTGCTCGTTGAATTTGGCGGCCAAAATATTGAAGCTGCGGGTCAGCACGGAAAACTCGTCCTGCCCCTTGGTCGGCAACGGTCGAATGCTCCCATAATCCTCCGACGAACTCAGCCGATCGAAGTGCGCGGCCAGGCGGCCCATCGGATGGGAGATGAAGCGCCGAAACACCACAAAGGCCAGCAGCATGGAAATCAGAATAATTAGAACGGAGATCAACACCTGCTGGTTCAGTTCCGCGCGCAGCGTATCGTTGATCTGCGATTTGGGAATCGCCACCGTATCCAGCGCGATCGTCTCCCCGACATGACGATAAAAGCCCGTTTTCTCGCCATAGATTTTTCGTAGATTATCCGGCGCATCCATGGGATCGCCATGGCATTGCAGACAGCTTTCTTCCATGCGCCGCGCCACGAAGATTCCGAAATACTCTTTTTTGTTCATATCGATTTCGCCGAGCCAGACTTTCTTTTCCGGATTGGCGTTGAAATACTCGATGATATTCTTTTCGTCGGGACCGGCGGAATTGGCCGGATTACGCGGCTCGGTGGCGGAAAACTTGAGGACGTACTCCGGAAACTTTTCTCGTACCCGCTCGAACAACTCGTGCGAAACGTACGAGGACGACATCACCTGGGGGTCGAAATCCTCACCGCTCAACTTTTCATTGAGGTACGGGCGAACGACGTGCGAGACGTACTCGCGCACCGCCAGGTTGTATTCCATGGCCAACTTGGCCTGTTGCTGGATCAAATCATCGGTATGCCGCTTGGCGAGTTGAAAATTCCGCACGATGGAGAACACGATGAAAGCCAGCGCGCAAATCGAAAGAATGACCAGAAATTTTGCCGCAATATTTTTCAGCAGCCCCAATTTTTTCCTCGATATCGGCCCAGAAAAAAAGAGATCCCGAGAACCTCTCACAACCCTATATGTATCGGGCGATTGACCATGTGAATTGACTTTTAAATCCCTGGATTTTGCATTTCTTCTATTTCTTCAACTATTTGACAAATAAAACAAATTCCATCATTCATTCGTAAAAATTTCCACATCCAAGCAGACGCACAAATTCCGCCGATGCGAAAAAATCCGCTTGCGGTTCCGACCGAATTCACCGGGGAAAATCGGCAGACAAAGATTGCTTTTGCTCGCGGAACCCTCATAATGAACAGGTTGTCCGATTGCATCCGTAAACAAAAAATTTTCGCGAATGAAAAGATATCGCCAAGGAGGCTCAAATTGGCAAATCAGGACATCTATCCGGGCTTCAAAAACCTGGGGCACGTTTACCGCAATTTACCCACGCCGGCGCTTTATTCGCAGATCATCCGGCGGCGGGAAGGATTGATCGCCCACGAGGGACCGATCGTCGTGCGCACGGGCCAGTACACCGGACGTTCGCCGAACGACAAATTCATCGTGCGCGATCGCTTCAACAGTAAAAAGGTATGGTGGGGCAAGGTCAATCGGCCGATCGAGCCGGAGGTTTACAAGGCGCTCGAAGCGCGCCTGCGCGCCTATTTCCAGGGCCGCGACATCTACGTGCATGATTGCTACGCCGGCGCCGATCCGAAATATCGCCTCGCGTTGCGGGTGATCAACGAATCGGCCTGGGCGAACCTGTTCGCGCGCAACATGTTCCGCCGCGATCCCGACCAGGCGAAGAAGAGCGACTTCGTGCCGGAATTCACCGTGCTGCACGCGCCGAATTTCAAGGCCAATCCCGAAATCGACGGCACCAACAGCGAAGCGTTCATCATCGCCAACTTCACCGAAAAAACGATCATCATCGGCGGCACGGCCTACGCCGGCGAAATCAAAAAATCGGTCTTTTCGGTGATGAACTACCTGCTGCCGCAACAGAGGGTGCTGGGCATGCACTGCTCGGCCAACCAGGGACCCAACGGCGACGTGGCGATCTTCTTCGGCTTGTCGGGCACGGGCAAAACCACGCTCTCCAGCGATCCGCACCGCACGCTGATCGGCGACGACGAGCACGGCTGGTCCAACAACGGCATCTTCAATTACGAAGGCGGCTGCTACGCGAAGGTCATCAACCTTTCGCCGGAGGCCGAGCCGGAAATCTACGCCTGCACGCGCCGCTTCGGCACGATCCTCGAGAACGTCGCCATCGATCACGCCACGCGCCTGATCGACCTCAACGACGGTTCGCTGACGGTCAACACGCGCGCGTCCTATCCGCTGAACTTCATCCCCAACTCCGATTCCGACGGGCTGGCCGAGCACCCGACCAACATCATCATGCTCACCGCCGACGCCTTCGGCGTCATGCCGCCGATCGCAAAAATGACCCCGGCGCAGGCGATGTATCATTTCCTGTCGGGCTACACGGCCAAGGTCGCCGGCACCGAGCGCGGCATCACCGAACCGCAAGCCACCTTCTCGGCCTGCTTCGGCGCGCCGTTCATGGTGCTGCACCCGACCGTCTACGCCGATCTGCTCGGCAAGAAAATCCGCAAGCACAAGGTCAACTGCTGGCTGATCAACACCGGCTGGACCGAAGGACCCTACGGCGTCGGGCACCGCATGCCGATCAAGCAGACCCGCGCGATGATCCACGCGGCGCTCGGCGGCGCGCTCGACGACGTCGAGTTCACGCCCGATCCGATCTTCCAGGTGCTGGTGCCCAAAGAGGTGCCCGGCGTGCCCGGCGAAATGCTGCAGCCCAAAGCCACCTGGGCCGACAAACGCGCCTATACGGCGACCGCCAAAAAGCTCGCCGGCCTGTTCGCGGAAAACTTCAAGGAGTACAGCGAATACGCCACCGAGGAGATCAAAGCGGCCGCGCCGAAGGTGTGAAAAATCCGCACAGATCATTAATAAAGAACGGGGGGCCGTGACCCCCCGTTTTCGTTTAAGCATCGGGTTGAGTTTAGAACCGCGCCTGCATCAACAGCGAGAAGCCGATCGGGTTGGTCACCGTTTCGTCCTCGAACTCGCGCGTGGCCACGCCGCGCGCATCGTCGACGTACTTGGTGCGGTTCTTATCAATCGTGTACTGCACTTCGCCCAGCAGGTTGAAGCCGTCGGCCAGTTCCAGCTTGACGTTGGGTTTGACCGTCACGATGTCGTAGGCTTCCTCGCCCTTGGGCAGAATTTCCAGATCGCCCAGATCGCGCACGACGATCACGTTCTGTTCGTCGGCCGCGTCGGGAATGTCGGTCGCGCCCTTGTAGGTCGCCGGATGCTTGTAGCCGCCGATCAACCCGAGCGTCAGATGCCAGTCGGGGAAGTTGTAGTCGAAACCGCCGGCGGTGAAATACTCGTCGGTGATTTCCGCGTCGTCGGGGAACGCGTAGAACGGCGCCAGCCCCGGCACGTCGAACAAAATGTAGGCGAGCTGCCGGTAAACAACGTCGCCGAACAGACGCAGGTGACCGAACTTGAATTTGACGTTGAGATCGCCGGCCATCGCCGGGTAATACAGCGTCGTGTCCGGATCGTCCCAGTCGAGCATCATCTGCTCGCGGTAGGTCGCTTCGGTTGAGATCATGTACGAAAGACCCTGGTCGTACTGCTCCGGCTCGGCCGCCTTGCGTACCGCCGCCAGGTCGTTTTTGTAGAGGCGGAAGTCCACGCTGTCGCCGATCGGCAGACCGTCGCGGTAGGTCAGGCGCGTGGAAACGCCGTGCGCGTCGATCACCTCGCCGCCCACGTCGCTGTCGATCGACTGCGGCGGGAACACGCCCTTCTCGAACACGCCGCCGTTCATCTCCCACAGCAGTTTTTTGCCGAAGTCCAGGCCCATGCCGAACAGGTAGCCGTAGTAGGTGTCGACCTCGTTGATTTCCTCGTTGAGCAATCGCGCGGCCTTCACACCGCCCAGCACGTAGCCGCCGAAGGTCGCCGACGGCGCGGTGCCGAAGTCGTACTGCAGGCGCATGCCGGGCACCGGATTGGTGTTGGTCGGCCAGGTCGCGTTGCCGCCCCAGGTGATGTCGTAGCTGTAACCGAGGCGGAAGCGGTCCGAATCGATGGGGAACAGCGTGAGCGCCAGCAGGTCGCCCTGCATTTTCTCCGCATCGAAATAGTAGTTGAGCTTGATGTACGAACCGTCGTCGCGCAGTTGCGTTTCGGTGTCCCAGGTCACTTCGTCGGTCACGTTTTCCAACTGGATGACCAGCGCCGCCTCCAACTCGAGATGGCGGAAGTAGCTCTGCATCTTCTTGTACAACACCAGGTGCGCCAGCGTTTCATAGCCGGTGTAGGCGCTGTTGTAATTGTCGAAGAACGCCTCGTTGCCCGTGTAGTGGAAGCCCGGACGCGGGCTGCGGTCTTCGGCGTCGGCGAAGATGTTGTCGTCGGAAAACGCGAAGGTCAGCCAGGTGTCCATGAACTCGCCGGCCATCGCCGTCGAAGCCAACAACAACACGAGCAACCCGATCCAGCAAACGCGGATGTGCAGTCTCACGGAATCCTCCGTTGTGGTAACCGCGGGCGACCGCGTGGATCGCCCGCGTCGTTCATCGTTTATTTAAATGTAGCTTCCGACACGTCGTTCATATCGCGCGGCTGAATGCGATAGTTCACATGGCCGCCGCTGTCGGCGCCCTGATACAGCGGACCGCAAATGTAGCTGTAGGCGTCGCCCGCCGTGGCGGCCAGATCGTAATACCAGTCGTCGACGCGCACGTTGCCGTCGTCGAGTTTGGATGTCTGGGCGATCCAGTACACGCCGCTGCCCGCGTTGAGCGTCACGCTGACGTCGACCACCTTGACCAGCACACCCTCGTAGGGTTCCGGATCCGTTGCCTCCCACCCGCCGAAAACGTCGGTGGTGTTCGTGTAAAACGGCGGCAAGCTGCCCGTGCCGGTGACGGTCACGTCGGACTCGCTGGTGACTTTGATTTCCGTCATCTTGTTGTATTCGTCGGTCACGCCGGTCACCGTCACCACGTCGCCGCGGCTGACGGTCACCGTTTTGCCCTCAGAAAGACTGAAAAACACGTACACGCCGGAATATTCATAGGTGTAGGGCACTTTCTCGTCGAGCGGTTCCTGAATCCAGAAACCTTGCGTATTGCTGTCGACCGTCACGACCACGTCGGCCAGCGTTACGGTCGTGTCTTCCGGAATCGTGCCGTTCTGCACGTCGTAGATCGTGTCGTCGCCGCCGGTGTCGTCGTCGCCCGTGTCGTCATCGCCCGTGTCGTCATCGCCCGTGTCGTCATCGCCGGTGTCGTCATCGCCGGTGTCGTCATCGCCCGTGTCGTCGTCGCCGGTGTCGTCGTCGTCATCGTCGTCGTCGTCATCATCGTCGTCATCATCGTCGTCGTCATCGTCATCATCGGCGGCGTCGTCATCGTCGTCGGCGGCGTCGTCGTCGTCGTCATCGTCGAAATCCAGATCGTCGTCGTCATCATCGTCATCGTCGTCACCCAGGGCGCACGCCTGGACGAGCAGCAGCGTCGATGCGCACAGCAGCACGAGCAGTAACCAAACCCATTTCGCCTTCATTGTCCTCACCTCTGAGAAGGGATTATTCGCTCAGGTCTCCGTCCTCGCGGGGGCAGAGTTTGAATTCTTCATAGCTGTAATTGAGCACGCCGACGATCGAGGAGAATTCGTCGCCCACTTCGATGCCCATGTTTTCGAAGTAGTAGTCGTCGCCGACTTTCGCGAAGAACAGGTCGTCGACGATCTGCTCGGCTTTGCTGTCGGAAACGACGATCTCGCCGTAGTCATTGACGCCCTCGGTCACCGTCACGTCCTGGATTTCCACCAGCACCGATTCCCACTCTTCGCCGACGTCGCCGATGTCCAGCACTTCGGGAGCGGGAATGTCGCCGTCGCCGATCACCTCGATGTTGCCGGTTTCGGTCACCTTGATTTCGGTCATGTCGTAGTACTCGGTCACTTCGCCGGTGATGCGGACCTTGTCGCCCGGCTCGCCGTCGTATTCATCGGCCACTTCGCTGTACATGTAGATCGCGATGCCGCTGTATTCGCCGCCGTCCTCGTCCATGATGAAGAACATTTCGTCCTTGAAATCGGTGGGAGTAACCACCACGCCGACCACCGTCACCACGTCGCCGTCGTTGTATTCGCCTCCCTGGATGTCGTAGATCGAATCGGAGTCGTCGTCATCGTCGTCATCGTCGTCGTCATCATCGTCATCGTCGTCATCGTCGTCATCATCGTCGTCATCGTCGTCATCGTCATCGTCATCGTCGTCGTCGGCGCTGTCGTCGTCATCGTCGTCGTCGATCAAATCGTCGTCGTCGTCATCGTCGTCATCGTCGCCGCCCAACGCACAGGCGCCCAACGTCGTGAAGCTCAGCGCCATGATCAAAATCAAAATCATCCACAGCCAATTGCGTTTCATGAGGTCCTCCCGTTAATCGCTTAGATCGGAATCGGTCCGCGGCTCCAGTTTGAATTCGCCGTAGTCGTAGGTCAGGATGCCGCGAATGCGGCCGAACGTGTCGCCCGCTTCGATTCCGTATGTTTCCCAGTGATACTTTTCGAAGAACAAGTCGTCGACGACCAACTCGCCGTTGCCGTCGCCGACCGTAAACTCGCCGTAATTGTTCACCGCTTCGGAAACGGTCACCGCGCCGGTCTGCACCAGCACGCCTTCCCATTTCTCGCCCACGTCGTCCAGGTCGATCTCCTCGGCGTCCGGCGCCTGCCCCTCGTTGAGCAGCACCAGGTCGCCCGGATCCTTCACCACCAGCTCGGTCAGATCGTAGTACTCGGTCACCTGCGCGGTCACCTCGACTGCGTCGCCGACCTGGCCGTTGTACACCGCCGCCACCTCGTCGTACATGTACACGGCCACGCCGCTCCACGGCCCGCCGGACTCTTCCATGATGAAGAAGGTGTCGCCGTTAAAATTCAGCGGCGAGGAAATCACCGCCGTCACCGTGACCGTCGCGCCCAGCGGCACGTCGCCCTGTTGTATCTCGTAGATCGTCGCCTCGCCCAGCGGACCCACCGGCTCCCAGTCGCCGTCGAAGTCGGCCGCGGAGCGCGGACAGATTTTGTATTCCTCGAACGTGTAGGTGAACGCGCCGGTGATCGAATCGAACTGCGCGTCGTCGGGCGGAATGAACGCCGATTCGGGCGGCCAGAACAGATCGTCGACGATCGCGCCGCCGCTGATCTCGAATTCGTTCCAACCCAGGTCCGGCTCGGTCACTTGCACGTCCTCGACGCGCACCAGCACGCCTTCCCACTTCTCGGCCTCGTCGCTGCCGGTGGCCAGATCCCGCGCGTCGACGACCTCCGGATCCGGCGAGCCGAGGTTGTCGAGCACCTCCATATCGCCGATCGCGCTCACCGTCAGTTCGGACAGCTCGTAGTATTCGTCGTAGAGCCCGGCGATATCGACCACGTCGCCGACCTCGGGCCGGATCTCGCCCGACGCTTCGCCGGTGACGTACACGTAAATGCCGCTGTAGGGGCCGCCTTCCATTTCCTGCACGAAGAAGCCGTCGCCGTAGTCGGTCAGCGGCGTGGTGACGATCACGTGGCTCAACAGTACGCGCGTTTCCGCCGCGACGCGGCCGCGCTGCAGTTCGTAAATGGTCGCGGGCACGCCCACGCCGCTGCCGTCGTAGGTCTTTTCGACGTCCTCGGCGTCGCCGTTATCCAGCGCGCCACAGCCGATCGCCGTTGCCAACATCAGGGTCAGGAGGATCATCGCGGTTGTCTGCTTCATCGGTCCTTCCTCCCCGCCGCTATTCCAGGTCCGCCGCGCGCCGGGGAACGATCATCCACGACGGTTCGGCCAGGTAGTGATAACGCAGCGTGCCGGTCACCGCGTCGAGTTCGTCGCCGACCATGCTCGGCGGATCGACGCCCTCGATGCCGGCGGTTTCCGAAACCAGAATCGTGTCGGCCGGCTCGTCGCAATCGCCGTCGGGATTGAGCAGCACGCGCCATTGATCGTACGCGGTGTACTGGTCGTCCATCGGGCACACGACCACGTCCTCCACGCGCACCAGACTGGATTCCAGCGCCTCCATGCCGTCGTCGTTGGCCGTCATCTGCGCGGTCAGCACGACCGGATCGGGCATCTCGATCTTCACCGTCGAGAACTGGTAATCGGGAAAGCCCAGTTCGGTGAAACCGAAAAATTCGTCGACCTGCCCGCGCAGGGTGGTCAGGGTCATGCCCTCTTCCAGGCCGGTGGGTTGGTTGTGCGTGTACACGTACATGCCGCCGTACTGGCCGCCGGGCTCGGCGAGGTCCTGGCAGTAAAAACCGTCGCGGCGCACGTTGGTCACCACCACGTCGCGCTCGGCCACCTTGATTTCCGCGAAGTCGCCGCGCAACGCCGAGCTTTCGAAGTCGTCGCAGCGCTGCGTCTGCGCGATGGTCGGATGATCGAAGTACAGCACCGGACTCGCGCCGACCGCGCGGCTGCCTTCCACGTCGAGCCCGCCGGCGTCCTCGACCCACACGGCCACGTCGCCGTGCGTCGATTCCAG